>WLWD01006017.1_pt1 | contig 190830 bp, 137 predicted proteins | sample 6712731 | NCBI WGS metagenome assembly WLWD01 (sample SAMN12718690, study PRJNA576275) | sponge metagenome | isolation source: marine sponge | host: Mycale hentscheli | place: New Zealand: South Island, Marlborough, Capsize Point | collected 2014-11-01 | reverse complement strand
TGTTGGACACGCTGGTTAACCAGGGGATGTTGGACACGCTGGTTAACCAGGGGATGTTGGACACGCTGGTTAACCAGGGGATGTTGGACACGCTGGTAAACCAGGGGATGTTGGACACGCTGGTAAACCAGGGGATGTTGGACACGCTGGTAAACCAGGGGATGTTGGACACGCTGGTAAACCAGGGGATGTTGGACACGCTGGTAAACCAGGGGATGTTGGACACGCTGGTAAACCAGGGGATGTTGGACGCGCTGGTAAACCAGGGGATGTTGGACGCGCTGGTAAACCAGGGGATGTTGGACGCGCTGGTAAACCAGGGGATGTTGGACGCGCTGGTAAACCAGGGGATGTTGGACGCGCTGGTAAACCAGGGGATGTTGGACACGCTGGTAAACCAGGGGATGTTGGCCACGCTGGTAAAACGCGGGAGATGGAGGTTCTAGCTTATTGCCGCGCGGCTCAAGTTTAACTACGAGTTGTGACGTAGGGAGGACGAATTTGTGACGTCAAAAAAAATGGCGCTTAATGTATGGAATGTCTATGGAGATAGCGTAGTTCTTATACTTATGCTGTTTTATATGACTTAGTTTCGAGCGTGTATGTATGTATGTTTGTATGTACATATAGCAGTTGAGAAAACTGGTAAGTGTACAGTATATTTTATTGCTGTTATAAATTAGAATATACGTATTGGCGAGCGAGCGAAAGTGAGACACTTATAGCGGTAACACAATTGAAAGTCGGGATGTTTGTTTGTTTGGATGTACGTATGTCATTTTGTACTTTGACCCTTACATTCTTGTGTTTGCTAGGAGGTCGATCTCGTCCCAATACTCCACTAAACAGAATTTTTTGATTTGTCTATCTTACCCACATCATTAAAAAAAATTGAATTGTTTACCACTTTAAAATATTTAGCAGGTGCAGTTTAATTTAACCAACTTACTAGAGTTCATGTTTTATTCAGATTAGTGGTGGTGGTAAATTCATGTGGAGTTTGTCATACATAGTTATACACCCTACACAACAGTGTTGTTCCTTACCTGAAAATCCATTGTCCAATAGTCTAAGCATGAAGGTAGTAAGTCAAAGTTCAGTAAACATGAATGTGTGAAAGTGTTGTGTGTTACAACTACTGCTTAGCTAGAGAAAAGCACAACGTAAACGTTTTAGTAGCAAATACTAATATTAGTTGCCTTTACACCGCTTTTTCGGCTACTGCTGCAGTGAGCATAATGTCAATAGTTTAGGTTCAAACCTGTGCGGTAACTCCTCAGAAATGCCCATTGTTTTTTTTTTATTGGTTTTTAAGTTGAACAGTTCTGGCGAGTGGTTACCATGGCATTGAAACCCTGTTACTGTACATACTACATAGTTTAAAAAACTCGACTGATTTTAGTCGCGGAATGTATGGAGTTAAAAATAATCACAATACTGTAGTTTTATGTAGCCTGTCTTTGGAGGCTCGCTCGCCATTTGTGCTCAAGCACACCACTAGTTATTAATAAATTAGCACACTGGATTTTCAGGCCATTCATCAGTTAAAGCAAAAATAAAATAAATAAATAAATAAATCACAGATGCAGGATCATCAAATCAGTAAATTAAAACAAAAAATAAATATATAAAACTTTTACTTTCAGGTCAATGCATACAAGTTTCAAACAGACCAGGAGTTCACAGACCCTATGTACTACACCAATGCCCTCACAATGCCACAATGTCCAACAACGTGGGGATATGAAATGGATAGAAATGTGCTAAATCTCACCATGTGCATGCACGCTCCTATAAACCCAGTCTGCTCCCAAACATCCTCCCAGTAGCTATCAACCACTGACAGAATCATGGCTAGCTATGAAGAAGATCCTTATGACTACGTCCTTCCTCTACCAACAGAGAAGTACACACAAAAAGAGATCAAGAAACCTGCCTTGACCAGAAAAACAGCTGTCTCCACTGGGATTGGAGTCACCATCACCAATAGTGATTGGTGTCGCGGTAGTTGTCCTGTCAACTGCCTTAGTTCTAACCTATAGAGACCAGTTTCCCACGCAAGTGGAGAGTACAAACAAAGGCAACCAAACAGCCACCATCTCTAAGCTGAGGACAGAAGTTAGTCATCGTGACAAGAGAATAGCATCTCTCCTGGAAAACATACAGCAATTGCAAAACTCCAACGCAGGCCATTGCAATACTATACCAATTTCTTCGCCCTCAGGCTACTACTGGGTGACAGCCGCCAACGGCTCGCTTGTAAGGGTTTATTGCGACACAACTAAAACGTGCAGACCAGAAACAGCAGGCATTACCTGTACCGCCATTCACAGCGATCCCACAAAATCCCAAACAAACTTGATTCTATGGTGGCAGTTACAAAGAATAAACCCACATCAATTAAACTTCATTTAGAGATATCAAATACACTGTGGTTTCAGGACAAGACAGAGAATACAGTAACTTATAAAGCTCTAATCCTCATTGATTGAGAAGAAGTATATTCCGATAGTTATACATAAATAAAGAGAAACTTTTATTTTCCCACCAACCTGTGACACTCCATTGCAGATTCAACTGCTATTGAAGTAATCCCTTGTTACTCCATCAAAAAAAAATAGTGAATTATATTTAAGATGTATTCTTAGCTGAAATAAATAAATCATCTATCCCAACAGTCAATATGGAGGAAGTGTACATGTGTGGCACAACTTTTAAAAGAAGGAAGAAAGAAGAGGATTCAGGTATGCATGTGTCATCACTGTGGTTATAGTAGTAATAATGTACTCGGTGTATTTAGTTGTTGCTCTGTATCAGCTCCTATTAGTCACACACACACACACACACACACACACACACACACACACACACACACACAAATTCTCTTGCTGCTGCTAGGTGGTCACATGCACCTGGCAGAACCAGGATGCCTGTGCACTAAGCAGGCACTGTGAATGTGCAAGCAAAGCTCCTGGAGCCAGCAAAGCTCCTGGAGCCAGGCTAGGAACTCACAGGAGAACAGGTCTTTCCTCACAGCAAGTGGTGTGGGCACCCGAAGTCACTCCTGGACCATTGCTGTTTCATAAGAAAAGGCCTTGAATTTGCACCCCAGCAAATGCCAGGTCTCCAATCACAGCTGGGTGGACTGGTAGGAGGCAGATGAAAACTAGACGGAAAATTGTCTGAGTTGGGCTTGAACTCTGGGATATCAGATCCTGAGCCAAGGATACAACCACTATACCACACCGCCACCACCTACCCACCCACCACATACAACACCTTGAACCTTGAACCCGCCCACAGAAGCTCTTCTGTGATAGCCGAGCCCTAGGGAACCCTGGGCAACTAACTAGATTCTTGTGTACAGAATTTCTTATGTCTGGTGAGATCACCAGGTCGTCTAAATGATCTTCCACAATGACAAATAACATGTGTGTCTTGGGTCTGGTGTTGGCAGCACAGGTATTAGTGGCTCTACGTGTGGCTATAGTTTCAACTCCTTCCCTGCATGTCCGCCACTGCTGTCTGTCCTGACACCACTGGTACCATCTCCTTTCCATGCCAATGGCCTGCAGATCATGTGACACCAGATCTCTCCACCTCTTCTTGGTCCCATGGCATGGCCTTTTCTTCCTCAACTCTCCGAAAAGCAACATCTTTGGCAGCCTCTCTGCACTCATCCTGCCCACGTGACCTAGCCATTGCAACCTCCTCCTGTCTGTAATGATGTCAAGAATAGACAGTCCCATCCCAAACCTTCCTGATAGAGTCTTTGATGTCAGTCTCTCTGTCCACTGCTGGTATCTGGTTACACCCAGGATGGTCCTCATACAACGGTTATGGAAGGAAGTCAGGCACCTCATGTGTCTAGTCTTCAAAGTCCAAATCTACTGCTAAAACTGTAGCTCTATACACAGCTCTCTTAGTTGGTATTGAGAGTGTGGGGTTGTTAAACACAGCAGTTCTCAAGCAACCAAAGACTTTACAAGTTTTAGTGATCCTGTTCTTCACGTCAATCATCACATCTCCACTGCTAGACAGAACCGAGCCAAGATAGGTAAAATCCTCCACCAACTCAATTTCTCCACCTTCCACCAACAATGGAGCAACATCCTCATCCGTTAAGCCTTCATCTACTGCCATTGAGATACTCACAGTCAGACCCACCCTTACCAGCTTTTTTCACCAACTTCTTTCCCAAAGATTCCAGACAGGTCCTGTTGCTGGCGTAAAGTGCCACATCATCTGCAAATTGCGATTCAGAAACTCTCACTAAATTCAGCCTTGATTTAGCCGTCCTATTCCCGACTAGCTTTCTGCCATGACGAAAAAGTACATCTATGCCAGCTTCCATGCAGTGATTCCTCCAGCTAGTAACTACAGCACTGAAATAAATGTTGAAAAGAGTGGGAGCCAAAGTGCATCCTTGCCGTAACCCATTCTTAACTTCAAAACTACCGGACAAGGAAGAACCAACTCTGACATCTACCAGAGTTGGTGCTGTATGGTGGCGGAGGTCTTTGGGATAGGATGTTGGGCCTAATGCAAGAGAAGTGGAGGAAGGGAGATAGTGGCTGACTGGAAGAATGCTGAGATAGTGCCCATACCCAAGAAGGGAGACATCATGCAATGTGACAACTGGCGTGGCATCAGCTTTTTGGATGTAGCCGGGAAACTCTTTGCCAGAATCATAAAGGAGAGGCTACAGGTAATTGCAGAACATGTTCTTCCTGAGTCCCAGTGTGGATTTAGGAAGGGAAGAGGATGCTGTGATATGGTGTTTGTGGCAAGACAACTGACGGAGAAGGTGAAAGAGCAAATCATTCCATGTTTGTCTTGTTTGTCCACCTGCAAAAGGCTTATGACTCTGTGCCAAGGGAAGCTTTGTGGCAAGTGCTGGAGAAATGTGGCGTACCACCCAGAATGCTAAGTGTTCTGAGATCCTTACACCAAGACATACAGGTAGCACTCCTGACTTACCTCCAGCACATACACACACACACACAAATTCACCCACCCACCCACATAAACACCGCGCACGCACGCACGCGCACACACACCACATACAGTAGTAAAAGTCATACAAGGAACACTTACAGCTAAACAGAGAGCCAGTTCAAACTGCTTCTGGTCGATGCAGTTGAGTATCTGTCCATCATAAGGTCTGGGCTCCAGCTTGTACACATCCCCCTGTGTGGCGATGAGAGTGTTCTTACTGCTGGCAATGAATTTCATACCATTAGTCCGTATTGCCTGCACGTGGATCTTCTGCTCGTAAGACCGCACCTCCACACCACTGCAGCCACACCCATGGAAATAAATCCACTGATTAATTCTATCTACAGGGAGAAACTTCAACATCTACATATTTCATGAAAGCCCTATAGTAGCAAATCATCGTTATGATACATCTAGTTTGTGAATAAAGTAAGCCATCAACAGAGGGACTTTCTTCCTGTACCTTCATATTACCAGATACAGTAGGACTTCAATTACCGAACTTATTGGGACTGAGCGGTGTTTGCATAACTGAAATGTTCAGATAACTGAACACCATAGAAAGTATTATCAAGCACCGATGAAGGGGCGTGGTCAAGCAATTGTTCACGTCTGCACGTGCTACTATTAGATTGTGGGTGTTCGGTTAATTGAAGTGTTCGGATAATTGAAGTTCTACTGTACAAATGCAGTCCACATTGTGTCGTGCATATTATATCCCAATGCCAATTTCTTTATTCAGAATACAGACTGAGAACACATTTTTTCAACCCATTAAATGTGTATGTGTATATGTGACTTGTACATTCACTTTTCATGTTTATTACAGTACTTTGATAAGGTCACCTCCTCAGTGCAGTGCAGCCACAGGAATGCAATGTGAAATTGAAAACATGACTGGTACACATTTGGAAAACATACGAACTATTAGCAATTCCACACGACTTATATAAATAAAACATAATTAACTTAATGTCAAAATACGTACATATGTAGGTATCCATGTTTGAAATCATAAGTTTGCTTCGTGATAAATGGATCTACGTGGTCTATAAAGTAAAATACAAGAAGGAAAAAAAACAACAAAAAACAAAAAAACAAAAAAAAAGTCACTTACGAAGGCATGAGAGCCACCACGTATGGCTGGACGTATTCCACTGCAGAAGGCAGTCCAGACCAGTTGATGGAAGCTGTCTGTGTGGGTTTCCCGTTGGTGTCCAAGCTAATCTGCATCTCATCGCGCAACACCAGCAAGTCTCCATTCATCATCGGGTAAAGTACCGGATCCACACGACTCTGACCGATGGAGAACAGCTCCTTAGTGTCACCTTCAAGCTATGAAACAAATAGACAAATATCCTCACACACAAGCACACTTTGACCTTTTCAACCCTCAACCATTCACATTTCTCATTGGCTCATACTAGCTAAGGTATTTATGAAACCGATACAGCTAATTGTAAGTTATGTTGTGTTCTGTTGTAACTCCAAACTCCACTAGAATGGCCAATGGATGCTGATAGCTACACAATCTCTCTCTGACTAAACAATTCACACACACTAAAATCAATCATGACGGCGTGATTACCAAACAATGTTTTGTTTACTCTTTAACAAAACAGCTACCACACAAGACAAGCCATTAACACAAGAAAACTGTATAATTTGTTTATCCTATAATATCATTAGAAGCCCTTGCAGTAGTAACCTAGTCATTCCCTGTTGTTGTTGTTGTTGTTTTTACACATCAAATAGCATTACATATACACATGCTATGCAGCCTCTAGTCACGTCATTTACAATTTATTTTATCAATATATACAAATGCATATATTATAATATATATTATATATATATATATATTATATATTATTATCATATATGTAAGTAATAATTAACCCATGCCACAGAGCAGTTATCGGACGATAATCCTGATGTTATGGGTTAACTATTTATACCAGAGTTTCACTGCTATTTTCATCAATGACAAGCGAGTATTTTTTGTGAGTAAATAATGGAATATATTAATGGAGATAATGATATCCACCCACATACAAACGCAGCTTTAGTTCCTACTGCTTTCTCCAGATCTTCTGCTGTAGTTCCATCTTCCTCATCATCTACTAAAGCTGCCATCGTTGGCAGGCATTGAGGGAGCAATTACCAACCATAGTTTGAGAGCTACCTCCGCTACTCAAATGTTGGATGCAGGCTTGTGGAGAAAATAATACAGAAGAGAACAGGGCACAAGTCAATGGAAGTTTTGCGTACTCACGAAAGATGAAATTAAAAACAGAATCAAGAAGTCTCGAATGTTTTGAACAATCTAAATGACCAGTATAAGATGTACACATGCAGATACTAACTTGCCCATGTTCACAATCGTCAAGCACCTCTGTTCCTGGCATTATGTCTTTCAGTACAACTTCTTCTAATACCCACCTAGCTGAAAAAAATTTGTACACTGTATGTCTTCTCCATGAACACTGAATACCAAACATAGACTTTTTATTGTTGTTGTTGTTTTTTTGTTTATTGGCGAGCGAGCGTAGCGAGCGAGACACTTACAGGGGTAACACAATCGAAAATCGGGAATGTTTATTTATTTATTTAGATATATGTTTGGACGTATGTATGTCATTTTGTACTTTGACCCTCCGTATTTTTGTGTTCGCTCCGCGTTCGACCCCGTCCCAAACTTCACTAAACAGAATCCTCTGGTGTAGCGACCATTACCCGTATCACCTTAGAAATTGAATTGTTTACCGCTTTGAATTGTTTTGCGGGTGCAAAAATTTACTGGAGCTCCATTTCTATTCGAGTTAGTGGCGGTGGTAAGTTGATACGCTATTTGTCACAATTATACGCCCTACTCAACAGCATTTATTTTAAAATTCATTGTCCACTAGACGAACCACGAAGGTAAGTCTTGCGTAGGTATGTTCAGTTGTGTGATGAAAAAAAGCAACAAAATCAAGTCACGTTATTTAAAAATTTCTTTGTGATATTCTTAATAGTAGTTGTAACGCACAAGACTTAACAGTTGAGGGGAGTGGTTACTATGGCATTGGACCCCCTTTACCGTATATGCGTAATTTAACAACTCGACTTTATTTTAGTAGTTTGAATAACAATAGTGTAGTTTAAGGCTCGCTCGCCATTTGTGCTCAAGCACACCAATAGTTTATATGTATGTATTTATGCCATTATTGCATCTGTTTTATTCAATTAAAGTGAAATAGATGATTGTAGCTAGCTATTGTACAAAATTGTAGCCAACTTGCTAAATTTTAGAATTATTATTGTGTGAAACAAAACTTGCCCATTGCCATTTGGAAATGTCAGAATTACATCTGATAACCATCCCAGTACAAAAACACACACGGCCGGGGAAATGTACAACGCCAGAGGAAAATTAATAGTGGAATAACATTTTTAATCCGTGGCCGCTACCACAGCAACTATGGTATAAAAAAAAAAATTATATATATATACAGTGTATATGAGACACTCCACTTAATGGTCTGCTACCCATTAAAGCTACATTTTATTCACTAGCATTAATTCAGCTAATTTTACTTCCTGTACTGCTCATTAACTCAATCCTTCTTGCTCAAGTCTTCTCCACTATGCACCTAATGACTCACATTGGCATGATACAGCTCCTTCTTGATGCAGATGAAGAGATTGTCTCCCACCCACGCCATTGCTCGAGGAGTGTCAGGGAAACTGAGGTCATTCTGAAAAATTCAAGAAAGAACAGATAATATATATCTCCTTAAATACACATATTACGTTTGCTTCCAGAAGAAAAATAAATTACGTGTACATTTCTTTTTCCCAATACTGCTTACTTTTATGTTAAATCTGTTTTTCTCCCATCTATACAGAAGCAGTTTCTTCTTGATGGCCAGACAGATTCTGAGATCTCTGTTGAAACCCACTTGACCGCGCAATTTCTGCCAGTCCACGGCAAAGCTGGAGGCACCTCGAGACCGAGGCAAGTGACCGATGATCATAAATACTTCCAAATCAGCAAAAAATATTTCATTGTCCGCTAGACCAATGAAAATACTGCACTCTGGTACGACAGCCAGCTGATACACACATACATGCAAGCACCACACACACACACACACACACACATATACACACACACATATACATCCACACAAGCACACATACACACACATACACACAATAAATATTATCAAATGTACTGTACAACACAATGAAGTATAAACCTATAACAAACATTAGTTTTGCAAATCTGCTCTTTATTTCATTCTTGGGATAAAAGGGTGTATGAGAATGTGTGTGAGTATGTGTGTGAGTATGTGCGCGTGTTGGAGAGGGAGGGGCAGTAGACACTTTTATTAAAGTGCTAAAGAAAGTGAAAGAATAAAATGACTGAGAAGAAGAAAATAGTGGATAGCAAAAAACTGGAGAATTAAAAAACAACAACAAACAAACAACAAACAGACAAAAACCGAACAGACCGAGCGTGCATAATTTGTGTGCCTGTTTGTTGTTGGTTATGGCTTGAGGTGTGAACTCACCTGGGTGATGGGTTTAGGTGTGAACTTCTTGAGAGTCTTGTTGAGTCCTGCACTGTACTCGTGAGAGGCGTGAGACAGTTTGAGCTGATAGATGAGAAGATGAGCTTCATTCTTCTGACTGACTGTACTCACCATAAAGTAATCCCCTATCACAAATAGTCATATAAATAATTATTATAGGGAAATTATAACAGAAATCAAATATGTAAGTTAGTTTCACAAAATATTGGATTGGTTACTGACATAACCGCATAATACTGTACAATTATCTACATAATACTAGTGATGTGCTTGAGCACAAATGGTGAGCGAGACTACACAATTGTTATATGGTCGAGTTTTTAAGTTACGTTTATACGTAAAGGCATTTCAATGCCATAGTATCCCCTCCCCTCAACTATTTCAATTGAAAAAAAAAATAATAATAATACACATTATTTAAACATTATCTTTGTGATATGCTTGAGCTAAGTAGTAGCTAAAACGCACAATACTTGCACACAACTGGACATACCTACACAAGACTTACCTTCGTGGTTCTAGTGGACAATGAGTTTTCAAGTAAATACTGTTGCGTACAGCTATAACTATGACAAAGAGCGCATTGACTCACCGCCGCCACAAATAGAAATAGAATTCCTGTATGTTTTCAAGTTTTAACAGCACCCACAAAAGAATTCAAAACGATCAACTATTCAATTTCTAGGGTGATACGGGTAATGATCGCTAAACCTGAGGATTCTGTTTAGTGAAGTTTGGGACGCGGTCGACCACCGAACTAACACAAAAATACGTGAAGGTCAAAGTACAAATGACATACATACACCCCCACATATATACAAACAAATATCCCCGATTTTCAATTGAGTTACCCCTGATAGTGTCTTGCTCCCTTCGATCGCTCGCCAATTACACACACAAACACACTACACCCATCGAACCTTTTTACATTCCACTACTACCCTGACCAGAAGTAGTAGATAAGAAAGACAAGGGGGAAGGATCTACTTTTACTACAAGTACTACTACTACTACTACTACTACTACTACATTCTCACAGCCAGTATGAACATATCACATGCCAAAAATATACTCATTATCCCTTTCTGTTTCCTATGTTCCTCTCCCATCCTTTATCACCACTGTCCCTCTTTTTATCCATCACTTACTGTATTTTCTTATGCCCCACTTTTTCCACCCTTTTTTTTTTTTCTTGGTTCCTTCCTCTTTCAAGCCCTGCCCCCCTTTGAGAATCTAATTACTTAATTATTATTTCACCCTGCCTGCATTGGGTGCCTCAGGTATAGCTATAAATTTGAATTAGGTATCACAATGATTATAAACTGGTACCATCAAACACTACATTTACTGCTTTGTGATGTGCCCTTTAAGTGGTAGTGATGAATTTTAGACAATTGATTATATGACCCCATAGTCTTTTCTTTCAATATTTCCTCCCCCCCCCAATATAACCACAATCTCTGACTCTAGACTTGGGCCCCTGGCTATTCAGCTATTCAGCCACCAACTCTCTACAAACCAAGAGCAGCAAACAATGACCTGGCTGAACAAGTCCATCAACAACCATCACTATAGCTATTACTGTACATGAACATAATACTGGCAGTGGAACACCACTACATGCATAGCTGGCTATGTTGCCTGGATGGGACGTAATATAATGTCAGTTATTCGAACGGGGGATGGAGGGAGGGGTTATCCGAACACTTCAGTTAACTGAACACCCAAAACCTATTATTAGCACATGCAGACACAAATAATTTGCTTGACCACACCTCTTCATTAGTGATTGTATAATACATTTTCTATTGTGTTCAGTTATCTGAACATTTCAGTTATCCAAACACCTCTTGGTCCCCAACGTGTTCGCATTCTACTGATTATCCATATTACCAGTTCAACGGTGAGCCAAAGAGCAAAACCACACCCTGAATTGAAATAAAGACATTGATCTTGTCTGGTAAGGGGACGAAAGATAGAAACTAGTAGCAATTCCTACAGAAATCTATATCTATTTCTACTACTTCATCATAACAGTATTTATACATACTGCATTCAACCAGCCATTGTCCCAGTAATACTAAGATGGATTTGAATGGGAAAAAAAAAACAACAAAAGGGAAGAGGAAGGAGGGGGAATGTGGAAAAGGGTATAGGGATGCCCCATGTAGCTCATAATAATTCATTAAATTCCAAATAAAAATGTATACCAACATTCCCCAGCTATTGTAGTCCATTGAATAACGTACAATGTACCTACTACTACAATGGAGGGACCATGTTTGATTCCAACTACCACTGAATGCATTGCACAGCTAATTAGAGTCTGTTCCTGGAGTTGACAGACAGCAGACATGCTAACTAGCACGGGATGGGATCCAGATGGGTGGAGATGTTACTGAACACTAACAGCACATCTCCCTGCAATAATGCACTGGTTCACACGTATCTAATTAATTGACTAGTGAGATAGTCTATTCCAATATTATTTTTTTAGTCCATTTTGTTAATTCTGAGGTGATTAACTCCATGAACAAGTGGCAATCACTAGTGTCTGAAGGAAGTGCATTAGCTTCCCATGGACTGCTACTAAATAAACTTGAAAGTATACAATCAGTACACATGTAATTAGCACATTACTATAAATATTGTGCAGCATTATGAAGAGGGGATCTTCTACTACTTGTGACACTCTCCAGCGACACACACACACCCTCTCTTCTTGACAAACACACCCTCTTTTCTTTTCTCCATATAGTGCTCATCATTCTTACTCGGACTTACCCCACGTTGCAAGGGCACATATCTTCAGAGGTAGTTTCTCCACAACCTTCTGGAGCTCAAAAGCTTCATACATGTTGCTACCTCCCTCTTCACCTCACTCTCTCGACTTCATTCACCGCTCTTTCGAAGATGATATACATAAAGCTCCGCCTACCCCGTATCACGGGACGGATGTACGGTTGGTTGCTACCAATCGCAGCTTGCGTTTAGAGAGCTAGCTACTACAGAGCGCCGCTCCGCTGTATGTACTCACCCCACGTCGCGAGGGTACCGATCTTTCAGAAGATCAAAAGCCACTTACGCACAATTGGGTTTACTTACATCGGGGTTTACAACCAGTTGAAACGCGCCAATTGAACAGTGAAAGCGCATAAGCAAAAAGGGCGTTTCAATCTCGCGGTGGAAGGGTTGTTTCAAAGTTATGGTGGAAGCCTCTGTCGGTCGTGCCTGAAATATCCTGACCTGACCCCCGCAACTTGGTAGAAATTTAGTTGTTGTTTTTTTCTTTCAAGGTAAAAGATCGTCAACTCTAAGATTGCATTTGCAGCTCCGCCCATTACTGTTGCTTAGTAACACAGTATCGAGAACTCCAGCGTAAAATGGCTGCTTTTGTCAAAGTGTGGTGCAAGCGGGACCAGACTCTAGGCATAATTATCCATCACTCAAAGTTAGTGTGGCTATTCATGTCAACTCAACTAGATAACTATTTCTTATTGTAGGGAGGCAGAAGTCAACTCAGAGAAAGAGTACAAAGCTGCTGTGAGAATCCAAAGCTGGTTTAGGGGTTGTCGCATTAGAGCCTACCTGAAACACCTTCACCAGAATGCGACTGAAATTCAGCGATGTTATAGAGGTTATACGGGCAGGAAAGATTACAGAAGAGTGCTGAAGGTAATTGAAGTATTTGAGTGGAATTATGCTCCAGGTTGTGAACTGACTCTTTACCTCATTTATGTGAAATGAGAGCACAAGGTATTGCAGAAATCTGGGAGGATGCCAACAATAGAAGTATTTGGAGCCTATAGCAGTGTGTGCTTGCATCTTAGCTGAAATAAAATCTGCGAGGTGTGCATTCAACTTTTCCCTCCTAGACCACAAGCATGAATATTATTAAGCTCTTAGTTAGACTACTCTAACTCTGCCTTTCTTCAGTATCTGAAGTAAAACTAGTAATTACATGAGTACAATGAACTCCTTTTAAGAAAATTCCAGACTTGAATTAGTTAGTTCTCAAGTAAAAATCTTTGTTTTCAGTCTTAAACACCTGAACTAATTATGGTTCTAATTCATACATAGGCACATATTATATATTATGTACAATATTTTCTATTACTTAGGAAAGTTTGCACAGAATGAGAGAAGATTACTACCAGCTGATGGCTGTCAAGGTAAGTTTAATCTCCTAACCCTCAGCGCACATGCACGAGAAGGTTATACTAGCCATCCTGTATGTCTGTTTGCCTGTTTGCCTGTCAGTTGGTCTGGCACACTCTGAGATTAGAGATGACTGGCAATTGATTGAATTAAGTATGTGCTAACTGTGGACGACTATCCAAGATCATTTTTTATTGTGCTACTTTTTTTAAATTCAGGCCAATTTTTGTAAAATGTGCACGAGCATTTTATAGTACTGTAGCTAGCTGTATATAGCGAGTAGCGCTGAGGGTTCGCTCCTTTGGTTCTTCATTTCCTCTGGCAAGTTGTTTTTTGTTGTTTTGTTGTTGTTGTTTTATCTAAAGACAAGTACTAGTTACAACTGAACTTGCTCCCGGTTTAACAAGATTCATTCCAATGATAAGAACTAGAAAAAAAACGTTTTTTCTTGACGATGCTTATCAAAATCAGGATTGGAGATTAGATACGACCACAATGCACCAGATATGCACACACACACACAAGTACTTTGTTTGGTAAAGGGTGGTTAAATTATTTATCAGTAAAGTAGTAAAAGAACAATAGTACTTATTTTTCTAACTTCTCTAAGTTACATGGCTGCTTGTTTATTATTGCATTACCATCAGATGTCACCCACACACAGCGTAGATAACGCTATTTACCCACAAGAGTTTTTCTAAACATCTCTGAACTTACTAACCTTTTCCCACCTCACCCCTACAGAAGAATCCTAATAGATTTATTAACTCTGTGGAGTGATTTTGAAACAAGTACATGAAAATTACACTTTATATTCTAATGGATTATTAGATTCAGAGTTGCTGGAGAGGTTTCTATGTGCGTTTGCGTGTCTTCGACTACAGAGCATTCAGTGATTATATGAAAGCTCTGAGGATAAAGAATCAGCAGGTCAGAGATAGACTGAAGGAGGTTCATGACAAAGACGAAGCAGAAAGAGCGCAACTGGCTCTGCAGATGAATGAGGTAATGGGAGGGAGGGCTGTTCATTATTAGTATATTAATAGTATAATGCTACTGAGCATGCTCAGACAAAAATAGATATATTTTTGCTTCATAACTTAAACAAGCACTTAAGTTTGACACTTAGCGGCATGATTTCAATTACAAAACTTTGTTGTTCAAGAAATACTGTATGTAGGGAGGGTATATCACCAAAATAGTACGCTCAGTTTATCCGGTAATTTAAAATGTAAATATGGTGTGTATGTGTGTGTGTGTGTGTATGAGCATGTGTGTGTGTGTGTGTGCATGTGCATGTGTACTTGCATGAGAGTGCAACCAGCTATTACTGGTGAAACTCGAATAAACAGCCAAGCATTGAGAACCCAATATAGAGTGTTACAATACCGAAAGATTCAGTAATGTTGGTACAATGCATATTAAAAGTTGTAACCGGACTTAATTATTACCAAGTGATTGACGTTCAAGATTGACCTAAAGAATGTCAATTGACACTACTCACTCATTCTCACTCAGCAGACTACAGAAATTACTCCAGATTACCATCTGCTGTATGTATATGTATATTTCAGCTGAAGCTGCAGGAAGATGCCAGCAGATGTCACCACATGCTGAGTACTATGATGGTAAGTCAGAATGTTCAAGTGTTACAACTTTCACAAACACCACACCATCTTTGTAACTAATTTAATTGATAGAATATAATTATTTGGACAATAGTCAGTCCCAAGGTATTTGCAGAAGTGAGAATTAACCATCATCACTGCCATTGTTTAAGTGTTTATTATTATTATTACCATTACTACTATTACTACTATTATTATTGATTATTACGATTACTACTATTATTATTATTTTATTATCATTACCATTTATAACCATTACTGCTAGTACTACTACTATTATTATTATTATTATTATTATTATTATTATTATTATTATTCGTTCTGACTTGTGTAGATGGATGGTGTGTTCAAGTTCACCAGAAGGTAAGAATTGATGGAAGAAAGGACGATGTCAACATTAACCATGCATTGGATTACTTATATGTATGTAGGTCCTTTGAGAACAGGATGAGGAAGATGCGTTTCGCACCTCAACACCCCGTCAGAATCCACCAAGCAGAGGAGGCAGTGAGATTGCAGCAGCAGAGAGATGAGTGCATGGAGTTGTATGCACAGCAGAGGCATAGGAAGTTCCGCCACTGTCACTGCAAAGGAAACCTCTCTCCGTCCACCTCTACCAGTATTCTGGAGTCGGTTAGGGAGGATATCAGTGGAGATAAGGATGGTGGTGTCAAACTGCCTCCTCTGGTGTGCGTCCAGGGACCCTTCAAGGATCCTGCAGAAGTATTGTGGCAGAAGATGAAGCCTTTGGAACCAACTATCAGGGTGGTGTCAGACTACAGAGCTGTGCAAAAAGCCAGGTAAAGTTGTATACGAAATTGCAGCAAACTTATGAAATACTTGAGCCATTGGCACTATTTTCCCCCTAGGAGCAGCCTCGCTGCGTGGCTAGTGACAAAATTTTATTCATACACTTTAAAATAAAATAAAAAGATTAAAGAGATCATTAATTAAAAAAAGCTGTGTACTTTACAATTGTGGAAAAAAATTTCTACACTTTTTTTAAATGGTTACTTTACAATTCTGGTGATGTTGTATATAATTACACACATCATAAATTTGTATTTCCAGGAAGAAATGGAAAGAAGAAGAATGGAAGAATCGTGTCATCAACACACCAATTGTCGTCCCTCATCCCAACAAGTGTGCTGAACCTTACGGCCCTCTCATTCACACCTCACATCCATGGCGCGATAGGCCAGACCCGCACATGTACAGGGAGAACGACCCTCACAAGAACATGTCCAGCTACACCTTCACCACCCTCATCCCACCAATACCACTGTTTGACAAGTTGAATAGAACTTATTAGAATCATTATATTTTGTGAATCAATAATGTTCCCGTTTTACTGACGAATGAGTACAAGGTTATATTTAAAATGTTCTCAGTGATTAAAAGCCAGTTAGAACATTATGAAAAAAAAAAAAAAAAAAATCATGCTGAATAAAATAAAGATAGAGAAAATCTAAAAGTTATCACATTTCATAAACTGATTGCAGGAGAGAGAAATGGTTCCGGTGTTCTAATTCTATTTATAGTTCAAAGAGAATCGTCAAGGAGGTGCTAAAGTAACTTTGTCAAAACTGATTGTTGAGAATGTACTTACTAACACAAAGTGCTTTCATCGGACGGATCTGCTGTTCGGCGTGAGTTAGATGAGGAGAGGTGGTGATAATCGTGTTGCATGTGTGGGGTGCAGGAATGCCGGCGAACAGAATGTGCTTGATAAAAATTCTGTGTTTCAGCTTGCTGATGTGACAATTCTTTCAAATGAGAGAATGAAGTAGAGTCATTTCTTTTCCACGCGTTCTCTCCACCACTAATAGGCTCAAGCGTCACGGAGGTTGCTGAATGATGAGTATCATTAGGTCTCAAGTGCATTAGCCCAGACCTCCTTTGCTGTATTCTACTCATACAGCTGTTACCTGATTCTACACTGAAATTCCATGCCCGGCTATCACTGGACTCACCGGCTGCTCCGGGGGGAATGACAGGTTTCTTTTCTTCTGTCACAACTGTAGGAATTCTTTCACCAGCTTTTGCCTTTCTTCTCGTATCCACAGCACTCTTCACTCTCCTTGTAGAAGAAGCAGTTGCCTTAGAAACAAAATCCCGCTGCTGTCTATCTTGGATTTCCGTCAAACTTTTCCTTCTTGTCGTAACCTCTCTGTCATTGTTGTTATTGTTGTTGGTATTCACATTAAGATGAACCATATCACTTGTGTCTATGCTGGATAAATTGGACAACACTTCGCTGTCTATATCCTCCTGGCGTTGAGGGCGTCGATCAGCCACCGCCTTCTTCAGCTTGGCCATTTTGTTGGCCTTGTTTTGTTTGGTAGGAGGAGGGTCTAAAGTGACCGGGCCACTGTCTCCAGTGGGAGGAGTCTCCTCTGCCTTGTCGTCACTCTCAGTACCACTGGTAGACAGCAGCTGATCACTAGGGAACATGTAGGGGCCGGCAGAATTTCTCTTGCTGGCCGGGTTATCAGCATTTCTGAAAATATAAAAAGAAAAAATGTGGTCATCATTTTTTCTTCTGCAATTTTTCTGGTATTATTCAATTCTAGGGAAGCACAGGTGTTGGCCATCATGCTTGTACAGGTAGCTATGTATTGCAGAAATCTACGATACTTCCAAAATGAAGATAAGAGACTGGGAGTTCATATTTTATATTTGTAAAGTATTATTCTTTCTGTTCTCTGTTTTTAGGTAACTAGCCTAAGGTCAAGTTTCTGACCATTGTAAATGCTAATAAAAAAAAATCTGAAAAAATACAAATAATTAATGAAACAAAAACAATCAAATATCTAAATAAATAAACGAAAACAATGAAATCACGGAAGGATTACTTACATGCAAACAAAATGGCATTTCATCCACACCACAAACAACTCACCTCGACCCTTCTGCATGGAGTTTATTTTCCTTCACAATTTCTCTCAGCTGGCTGATAGGAATGGCACCCTTGGTATCCTTCCTCTGTATAGAAATAGGCTTTCTTGGAGGAGCCATGGAGATCCTGGGCTTGTAACCAGCACTCTTAGGGGCTTCGTCCTTCCCACCTCCTGCGCTGTTGGAGGTCGGGGAAGCAGCCTCAGCCTTTGTCTTGGCAAGATACTCTGAAACGATATCAGAAAAGTCCTTCGATCCATCATTAGCACGCTTCTGCTTCTTTAAGTTTGCCGTGACTTTCTTTGAAGCTTCGAAGAGGCTCATGTGTTTAGGTTTGACTGGAGTTTGTGGCTCTTCTTCCTTGAGAAGCTCGTCCGTGCTCTCTTTGAGCACAGCCTGCGTAGCAATGACACGGTTGAACAAAGCTTGCTGACGAGTACGAAGAGAGCCGGATCGCGGCAGCGCAAAGCTTGACCCCATCTTGGTTGGCTTCGGAGTGCGGGGAGGTAGTGCGGTTACGAAGGGTTCTTGATCGTCAGCAGACTCCTTCAGTTTCTGTTCCTCAGGATCCTCCACAATGTCTTCATCGCCACGGTTCTTGAGCATTTCGACAAGGTCACTGAGCATAGGTCGCTTCTTGGGTCTCCACACAAAGTGAGTTTCTCCTTCTCGCAGGAATGGTGTGCGTGCACTAGCTCTACGCGTGATCTTTGTGCCATTGAGTTTTTTCTTTCCTGTGGCTGACGCAGCTTTGGAAGGATCTGTGTCATTGAGCTGCACCTTGTGAACCGTGCTCAACTTGGCACCTTTCTCGCTTTCTTGGGTTTCTTCTTCTTCTGCACTTTCGCCAGCCATCAACCCTTTACCGGCCAAATTCATCCAGTTTCCTTTAGCTCTCTTCGAACTCATGGCCCTATCTCTCTTTATTTTGAAATCCTTCTCAGCTTCATTCTCTGCTTCTTCTTCCTCCTCCTCCTCACTTTCTGCTATGGGATAAAGGGGCGTGGTCTCTTTTTCGTGTATCGGAGAGAACACCTCCTCCGGGCCTACATTGTAGTTAGGTTCCTCGTCGTCCAAAGTGTAATTGATGCTCAGACTTCGCTCAAATCCTTCCTTGTCTTGCCTGATCTGCCTGGACAATTCATCCACTGGCTTACTGGAAACCAATGAAAATAATAGCAATGAATAATAAAATCTATGTATTTGCAAAAGACGGCACTAATTGTTATTCATTAATTCTTACCATCTTTGAAAGTACATAATACACCAAATTATTCACTGATAATAAGAGCAGAGTAGTATAAAAGTTGACAACTTTATTGTTGTAATGTACAGATACTAGTATTAATATGAGCTGAACTAATGCTGCTATGTATGTAAGAACAATTAATTGAAATTGACATTTCAGTCACTTGCAATGACCATTGAGTTTATGTACATGTCTTTTCTGTAGCCTTTCGTTACACACCCACCCAATCACATGCACATTCCCACCCAATCACATGCACATTCCCACCCAATCACATGCACACGCCTACCCAATCACATGTACACATCCACCCAATCATATGCACACGCCCACCCAATCATATGCACACACACCCAATCACATGCACACGCCTACCCAATCACATGCACACACCCACGCACACACACCCCCAATCATATGCACACACCCACTCAATCATATGCACACATACAAACCACCCAACTCAAGTCACAGCCATGCCCACACCCATCCATTCACACAAGTCCACCCCCGCAAATTTAATACACCCCACCACCCACCCCACCCTAGCAATTACTTGACAATTAAGGATTCTGAATGCCCTCCTGATTTTGAGACCCACAAGACGTATCCTTCACCACCAGTCACAAAAACACACCAAGTTCCCAAGAAAAACGGCACTACATCCAACAAACAACCTACCCAACACCAAAACAACAACACAACGACAATAATAATAAAAAAAACTGTATATCTTCATTTTTAAACTAAGTGAATACTTCTATTCTTATACCAGCATTACCATAACACTTTCTTTCCAGCCACGCCCACTGACTTACACAGATATGACAGTAAGGGTTGACTGTATCGAAACGAATTGTCCTGAGAGTAAACAGCCCCAGTGTAAATAGCAGAGAGGCTCTTGCTGTTGTTGTCAGATGTTAAAGTCCTCTAGGATACGGCCAGCTAAACCGAAGAAAGCCATGTAGTTGGGGTTTATAGCTATCCATTTCGGTACCTGCACCCCCACACATACACAACACACACACAACCACACGCACCACACAGCTACACACACCCACCACACAATTATCATTTGGATCACAAGGAATAAGTATCCATTGTGGAGTGCAATATAAATGCCCATGGAAAAAGTATGTCGCATTGAATATCACAGTCTGTCCTACTGAATAATTAGGAAACTTTAAATATTAGATAAACGCCTCCCCCTCCTCCTCCTGCGGCTGCTGCTCCTCCTCCTCCTCATCTCCCATCCTCACTCCCTCCTCTCCTCCTCATCTCCTCCTCCTCCTCCTCGCCCACCCTCCTCCTCCCTCTCATCCGGCTCGGGCTTCCTCCCGGGCTTTTTTCTGGGTGGGAGGGGGGGAGGATTTCGGCTGTAACTTTGAAATGAGTTCTCAAGATTTTCAACAAAAAAATAGAAGAATTGTGCTTTAATTTAACATTTTTATAATAATAATATTAAAAAAATAATAATGTTGGTGCTGAGTTAAACGATTTAATTTAAATATTTGAGGAGACCACCCCCCCCTCTGGGGGTATGAAGCCCTGATAATAATATAATAATTCAGCGAGTGAGCCGAATCGAGCGTAAAGCTGACTATCAGTCGTGTTCACCCATTGCGATTTCAATATATATATATATATTAGGTATGTATAACGGACGTCCAATATTTCGCGCCCGCGCTTCTAATTACGTAAGTTGGTAAAGCGTTCACATTGCCAGTATTTTCAATTAAACGAGCGCGGAGAATCCGGCTGCACTGCCTTATGCAACTTTGTTGTTCAACCCAAAAGTTTTAGCTACTCTCTTCTTGCAAACAATTGTGAAGTCCGTTGTCAAGCTGCGCGTCTTTGTGCCACTGCTTTCGAAGTTTATTTCAGGTAATTCTGTTATTGTTAACTCTTCATGCCTAATCCTTTGCTATTAATTTACAATTTCCTTCCAATCATCTTTACTATACTCATATATTTACTTTACTCGCTCGCCATGCTTTTGCGCTTCGAGCGCACCACTAGTATAATAAATAATATAAGAACAATACCAAAAACAAATAACTTAATCTGCCCTGCTCAGTACACAAACCACATATACAACATTGATATTTCTTACGCGCCCATTCATTTCTCTACTGGATGAGAAGCCGCGGTAACCCAGCCACCACTGGCTATGGCTGAAGACATGTCTGAAGGCGTAAGATGGAAGGGCCATGATGCAGAGCTATTAGGAGAGCAGTCCATGTGAAGTTGAGACACAGGTTTACCATGACAATTTTGATCGAAACACCCGGGGGTCATACTGGGATAATAAATGAGCTACAGAAAGACACGTACGTCCTGGAGAAATAATGAACATTGTAAATAAATAGCATGTTTTTCTTCCTCGTTCTACAGCCAATTTGTTAATTAAACTAAACTTGATATTTCAGCCGAGATGACTGAATCATAATGAACATATATTTACTAATTGATAAATGTGAAATAGAACAGGGACGGGCTAAGGCAGGAGAGGGCTAATTGTACTACTATAGGCAAAACTTGTACCTAGTGATTTACTATAAATGATTCGGACTTAAATCCATAAGAATAGTAAATCTGCTGTTTCAATGGGCTACCCTTTCGTCTAAACTTGAATTAAGGGCAGGAGGGGGAAGGGGTGGCTGGCAATTGGGCTAACCACTGGATTCAGGCCATTGCCGATTGTGAAAACTGAATTTTTATAATATTTTGTTAACTTTAATTTTTTTTTTTTTATTCTTTTTTTACACAACGGTTATGCATACTTTGAAAGTTAACGGTAGCACACATGTAGATTAATCAACATTTATGAGGCTGTACCACACGACAAATGTAAATAATTTTCATCTGACCTTCTCCTCGTAATTACGAGGAACTGAATAAGGTTTGCAGCTTAGGAACCCCAACACCACACCTTCCTTGAACAAAAAAAAAAAATTTTTTTTTTTGTATTCACAAACTCACCCAGCATAGAACCAGGTTGCTGGACAAGATGACGGGGAGAAAAGCCACTGTATGTCCCGTATACCCTTGTAAATAACGAGGTCATAACCTGACCTTCCCACCCGTCTTACTCTCTATATCTATACACTCGTATAGCGGCGGGCGTGTATAATGTTCTATGCGGGAAACACAACCGACCTCTGGCTACGGATAACACCACATGCCCTGAGAGATGACCAGGAAAGCTCGCTGCTGCTGGGTAATACAAACACAAAACACCGTTCTTTAAACACACAAACGCCCTACACACCACAACTGACATTGTTGGCCGTGCAATCTAACTTGTAATCAAATTACATCAATACACGTCACATTTCTTCTCACAGCCTCTTTTAAGTCTTAGATGTATTATCTCTCGTTTCACAACAATACAGAACTAAAATATTTTGTTTGCCACCGAATCGTCCTGGAAATGATGCCCGGGTGGCGACCAAATATTGTTTAAAAAGCCTGTGAAAGAGGAGAATACATCCTAACAGTAATCAATACTGAAGAGTATGTTTGGTATGTTTCTGTTGTGTATTTTTTTAACCTCATGCATTAACTTCACTTCAATTACATTCCTTATAGACAAACCATTTGAGCAGGCACGTACTTGAGGGATTATGGCCTCATTTCTGAAAGTATTTAGTAAATATGATTATTTCCAATGACATAAGAATAATACCATACTCGCTGCTTTGAAATATGGTTGTAGCCATTACAAATTCATTTTTTTTTCTATAGAAAAGTTGAAGGTAAAATTCCTTGGTTGGGAATTACGCATAGCATTGTATGTACACATCATGTACACACCCGTTCTCTGCCCTTTAATATGATAGGGTTCAAAGTTTACTTTCACACGCTTCCCTCCCTCACTCACCCAGGACTGTTCAAATACAAAGAAACATCATGGGAAGGAGCCCACACATCTGAAGAAATTTAAAAATCGTTTGTTCCACACGAGCCTAATACAGCCTCTAACAAACTATTGGCATGACTAGACGGCCCCCGGACAAAAAAAAAAAAAAGAAAAAAAAAAAAAAAAGAAAAAAAAAAAAAAAAAAAGAAAACAATGACAAAAACATAATAGGAGCACTTGATAAGGTTCATACTTTTTTTTGTAATGTAGGGGGCTTCTCCATGAAAATTTTGCGAAGCTAATGTCACCATGACGAAGGTCATAATACTAATTTTCGGGGGAGGAGGTGGAAACATTTTCATGGGGGCAAAATGCACAATGCTAGCCTATAAAGAAAAACCTTGAGACTAATAAATGCCTTCACTCTCATATAAAGACATGAAATTAAGGAATAAAATGTCAGCAGTGTGTTCTACTATCTTCCTCACCTTCTTTGCTCCATGGGTGCCGTCCAAATTCCGCCCACTATCCATGGAGATTGAGACTGGCCCACCTGTGCGGAACCGTGCCAGTTTTGAGGCCTGTCTACCAGCTTGGGCTCCTGGGGATCTCCTGGTAATACTCTGTCAACACTCGGCTCGGCGAAAACTGGGATTTCCCAGCATGTCCATGATAACATCTGGTACATTACATGTGGCCAGTCCTCACTCACACATAAGGTGGATTACGTTATAGTTATAAACAAAATTGAGGTGTATGCGATTTTATAAACAGCAATACAAACCTAATTTTTTTTGTTTATAACTTTTTTATAAATAGTCCCAAACATAACAACGGGCAAAGGAATACAAAGCGGTCGCTATCTTAGTATTGTATTAAGTACCCAAACCCTTCATTATTCCATTTTCTTTGATTCTGCCTTCCACCATAATTCTGGTTGCAAGAACTATATCAGACTTTCTTCCCCGCTAATACAGTTTTCTTCTACATAGGCATTCCAGACTGTAATCCTATTTATATAGTCTTAACACAAGCGTGTCGCGTCGGAGGGTCATAATAATTATAACACTGTATATACCTTGGTGCTATCACCTAGGACAACTATAGTTCTGTACAAATAACCTTGACAGTGAAGGCAATTGTGAGAACATTCAACTTCCTATTTTAATACTGGAGGGGAGGAGGATGGGAGGTGAGGGTCCTTCTTATAGTAAATTAATACTGAAATAAATACGACCGCCCACTCCAAGTTCAAATAGAACTATGCAGTTCGCGAGAAGTGAATGAATAAATACTTTTACTATTGACGTTATTCAAATATTGTGACATTTTCTGATGGTCAAAAGTCCAAACGAGTCCTAAATACAAAAAAACAACTAACAAGTCCCGGCACCCACTTCCTCTTCTGCAGGATTGTGGGTCTTCTTCCAGTTGGGATAAGGAGTCCCTGTTCGAGATAAGCGTTGCCCGCAGCACTACACAAACACTTCATAAGATTTCTCTGGAGCACTGATAAGCCACCGACACACAAACCAGCAAATCATACAACTGTGTTTTTAAAAATGATGACACGTACCTTTCCATCAAGAGCAGCACCAGTTGTAACATGTGGAATATCTCGAGGCGAGGTTGGTGGATGGTGAGGATGACTGTGCGGGGTTAGAGTCTGCCAGTTTGTTCAAGTGAAGGAGAGAGCTCCATGGAGGATGTTGGCATCAATACCTAGCATGGAGATATCACAATGATCATAAGGTTAAATTCTCCACTGCATGTCATTGGAACGTAGACTCTCATGTCTGTATACCATACGATACATGTATTCCTTTAGCAAGCTGGTTAGCATAGTGGCTATCAGCCTGGAAGTTTTAGTGGGACTGTTATAATTAATTATGTAAAAATAAATGATTCTTTATGGCTTATATAAGCCTGAATATATTTTGTTACTGCGCTAACCTGAAGTCGGGTTCGTCCAGACATATAACACTTGGTAACCGTACAACTGCAGCCACTTACCAGCGTCTCTTCTGTCACCTTCTGTCCTCCACTGAGTCCAGGACCCAACTTCCCCGCCCCCACTGTGTCTGCCATTGAGACAAACCCGTCTGTACCAACAACAACCCCAAACAACAACCCACAAACTTCATTATGGTACTTAAAAAAAAGTAACTAAAAAATAAGTCGAAAAAAAAAAACAAAAAAAAAAAAAAAGGAACATAAAACAACAACGAAAAACGAAAAGAAAAACAAACAAACAACAAAAAAGAAGAAAAAAAAAAAAAAAAAGTTGCTCTTTTCTCCTTTCGTTACCACTTCCATGACCTTTCTCTCCACTCTCTTGACTTCTCTCTCCTTGTGGGGAACTTGGAAGACACAGGCAGCTTGAGCTCCTCAGACAGCGTGGGTTTTTCTCCTGACAGTCATCTCCTCGTAGGTAAGGTAGTGCGAAAGTTGCCAGTACTAGCCGGTGTTGGCCACCGTACCATCCTGAATCTCCTCCATGGGAATGCCATTGATGTAGATGTTACCTCCTAATAAATTTAAATATGAATGAATGAATTAATGATGAATGAATGAACGAATAAAACTTTAATGAGCAAATGAAAATTATAGAATCACAATGTTAAACAAATCTAGAAGCATGAATTAAAGAACCCCATAATAATAAATATAAATAGAATAATAACTAATTATAAAAATAAATAAATAAACAATATTTCAGTAATATTAACATCCTCTTTACAATACCATTTTGTATGTAAGTATTTCATTTGCTTACTTACAACTTCCTACCGTCCTGGTCCCATCTTCCTGCGTCCATGAGTAAGTCCATGCGGGTTGTCTTGCCCAGCCTGAAGGGACCCATGATGCCTATAATTTCCCCGTGATTGAAGTAGATGACACGTCTTGCGGGATGTGCCTTGGTTGTGTCGTCTCTTCTGAAGCCCAAGAATTGTACATCGGCTCTTCAGGTAGAGCGGTGATGTCAGTCTGGGTGATAAGAAGAGGAGAAAAGAAATTATTAAGAACGACTACACGTATGTATATAACATAAGTTGTTCATACATAAACACAGGTGCACACATGCATGCACCACACAAATGCACATGCTATATACAAACGCACATACATAACATATATACTATACCTACCACACACATGGCCATACACACATATGCATACACACATGCTACACACATGCCGCACACACACTGGCGTACACACACTGACACCACACATGCTACCCCACACACAAGCCACGCACGGCATATCCACATCCCTTTCTCCCTCACTGAACCACTCAACACTATCGCTCCTCACTCACCGAGTGGGTAGGGGTGCGTTCTGGAGGTATAATACCCAGTGGGATGATGTGTGGGTCATTTCTATTCATTGCCCGTCTCCCATCATTGCAGGTTAGTTGTTGATCCCTCTGGAGAAGAGAAAAAAAATTCATGATACTGTTTCACATCGCACCTCTAAACTCCACCTCCCCAACATAATCTTCCAAAGGTCTAAGATTAGGTTCTCGGTGATTTGTACGAACCGCTGCGTCTGTGCAGCTGACGAGACACTCTGTGCCCTGTGGCAGACTCTGGATACCGTACTGGAGAGATTATCAATATAGGAAAATATGTACAGAGGAACATACATACATACATACATACATACTCATTCCCAACCGCTTACTATCAGGGAATCAAGTAAACAATAAATAAAATAAAATAAAAATAAAAAAAAATGGTACTATTTTAAATAACGTAATCTATATTCTTCAAATCCATTACATGCTGTTTGAAAACTTGCCAGAAATAATGCTAAAACTAACTGCCCTCTACTAACTGAAACTAAGATAAAAACCACACAATCACAACAACAACTGAATGTACTCATACCACACTGTTGTCCTCAATGCAATCCGCAAACTCAGTTTACTAAATCTCAGCTAATCAATTTCATCGATGATGTTCTGAATTACCCACACACATCCAGCACACACACACATGCACGGCACACACACCACACATCGGACACACAGAACCCCAGCACAAACCCCCCGACTTGCTCTTACTCGAGTGACTGCTTGATCATTCTTCGCTGCTCGTGAGTTCGTTGAGTAGACTGCCCGTCTTGGTCCCGTCCTCTCGTCCTTGTCTTGGAGCTGGTCTTGTAAGTTATCTTATATTTCAATCCAGACATTACCTGCCACAGCCTTCTCCTCATCACAGCGCCGGGAACTACCCGGGAAAAAAAGATAATAATGTGGTAAACATTAATTGGCAATAATTAAGAGATTCAGGTTACGTGATATTTTACATGGAAGGATTAAATTTCATATTTTCACGTAATGCAGTCTGTAAGGTATAATCTAGCCATTCATTGTGGTATTGATTTGTGTTCAAACTGTTGGCACAATGGGAATGCCTTGAAATTAACAAAATTTGCTTGGGGCATATTTTCCCATATCATCCCTGAGTCTTGGACATTGGGCATTCCCTCCAGTGTATGTACTTTGTCACAATAAGTGTACCATTCATCTGGTACAGGAGAATTCATTGGCATACACTCCATCCCCCCTGTGGCAGCTTGTGTAAATATAAGCAACAGACTCTGATATTCTCCCTACCACATAAATAACACATTACACTGTAAGAATTAATAATCACTTCAGAAGGTTGATTCTACTACACATTGAAAACTAATTAAGGTAACAACAACCCAACCGATAGTTTATAATACCTTATTTACTTTCGCACATGCTATATTCATTCTCCTAAAACAAGAAGCCCAGTGGAGTCAAGGAGTATGACACAAAATAAATTTTGCTATCCGTGCGTGTGTTTGTCGGGAACGATAAACCAGAACACATCAGCATCCATCTCTCGCAATCACCACCCCCAAGCATCTTTGCATACTGACATCATTGGGTTTATTTACATGTGTGCACATGTGCAGTGTGTTGTCCCACTTCCTCCAGCAGATGTCAATCTTTGGCCACTTCCAGAACATGCCAGTGACACCGGCAGATAGCACAAGTTCCTGATGTTTGGTTTTTGTATCTCTTACTACTATCTTACCTCTGGTCAGTATAATATGTACTGAAGCTGAATCTTGCCTTTAATTAATGAACAGATGTTCAAGTCATTAAGATTAATTATCGAATCATCCATTAATTTGCAGTAAAATCTCACGAGTTTAGTACGCACTGTTATGTATTATGTATGTATGTACTGTATCGTCTTGTATTACTACGTATGTCGTATGTATGTTATGAATGTATGTGTAATGTGTGCTGTAATGCATTCCCGCAACCTACATATGGCACGGGCTATAATTCTTCAAAGTATAAATTAATTTCGTGTTAAAATTTTCCCTTCCGATTATTTGTATTTCTCTCTAATTAGAAGCTCTGCAGTGGGCGGGTTGAGTAATAAAATCAATGATAACCACACCCTCTCTCATCCTTCCCGACCTCAAGGTTGCGTCACAGTTCTTGATGTGTCCCTCCAACTGTCCACATATCATCCTGCTTCGTCTCAACCTGTACAGACCACAACTTGAACATCAGTTCATCAGCACGCACTCCATGCCTATCCCCACCACGACGGCCGCTATGTCGGTATCTTGACGCTGGTGGACCTTTTTTAGAAGTGAGCTTCCTCCAGAGCTAACCTATCTGGCACTTGCTGTTGCATACGGACCTTGACGAAGTCCCGGAAGCGTCCCGGGTTGTTGTTAGTGGCTTCCGTGGTACCATAAATGGATGGCTTCTTCACGGAACAAACTGTGGGAGTTAACCGTCTCTGCTAGCCGGCGCATCCATTACCTATGCTGGTGGAGTGCCTGGGGGGGAATAACAATTAATAAAAGTTTCCTATTTTACACTCTTCCTAGTTGGGTTAGGCACTAGAAGGTACGGTGGCCCAAGTTAGTATAGTACATATAAACCACATACATACATATATCCCATGTACTTAGATAGATGTAATCAGAGACTGGTGATATATATTGTGTACCTATTTAAATATGACTTTTAAATAAAAACCAAATACTGAATGCTCTTATTAGTACAGAATGAATAAAAAACTCAATTTTCTCTTTTGATTCAGTATTATTTAAAAGAGTGATGAGATAGAGAGAGAGAATGATGCTATAGGATATGTCTAATGTCTTTGCTCTATTATAGCTACAACGGTTCTCAATAACTTCACTCATCGTCCTACTTTGTAACTTCCCGCAATATCTTTCTCACTAGAAACTTCTCTCTGGCACCACGCATAATAACTATTGTAAGGTACAGAGACACACCATACTATTTCACAATGGTGTGTGTGTCACTTCATCCAACACAAAGACAAAACCATTTGACAGGAATTGGCCCGCCCATTTTCTTGTTTTCCAGTCCGTTGTTATATTACTACACTTTCATTTTATATCCCGATGAGAAAGGGAGAGGGGGAAACAACTATATAATTATTGTCTTGATGAACTTAGAAATAGATTGGTCAATACAAACCAATGCAAGGTGGTTGTGGGTCCTATTTAGTAGCTACATAGCATAGCATATGCCAGCAAACAATAATTTAAACACAGAGTTACGTCGTTCCACGCCCTTAAAAAATACATAAGTCAAATGATGTGACGGAAAACAATAAACCAAGCAAGGCTGAAAAGGTGCATCCTCACATCTGGTCTCTAGGCCCCTACATACATATCTCCTACACCCCATTTCAACCCTCGCCCACCGAGCCTTATCGACCAAAGACACAATAACAACCAATGTTAATCTGGAGCACTGCCACTGGCCACTAAAGAAACAAGAGAAACGAGTTCTAGGAAAGGCTCTGTATTGAACCACAAGTACTGCCATGGCACCACAGTCCTGACTCCTGGAGGGAGTCCCCTTTGGACTAATTATGCAACTTCCAAATAATCGTCTCGAATGTACCACTTGTGGCCGATTCTCCGTCTGAACGTAAATCGCGTAATTTGAGACGTAAAACGAGAAATCGTCCTCTACAAAATGTTACTAACATTAATGAAGCTATATCTGGAACTGAACTACTTCCATTATTGTCCATCAATTGGAACCAAAACAAAAAAACGAATTGCAAATGGGAAAATCATTTCCGTGCTTACAAATTTTAGGAATCCAATTCCAATTCAATTCGTTAGCCTGGCCACCCAGAAAGTGACCATGAGATGATGAAGTCACACCCTAGACTAATGAGTGGGAGTGGCAATTGTAGCCCCAACTTTGACACTTCCTACTTCACATGTTGACAGACCATCAACTCACCACCGCAGATGGTGCATAGTGACCGTTTTAACAGCATTGAAGAATGAGGAAATTTCTAAGAAAGTTGTTCCCGAAATTGATCTCAATTCCGTGACGAAATACCAAACCATTGATGTAATGAAATTAAAATCGTGTTAGGCAAAGGGACAGATAGCACGGCATAGATGCTGCCACCCACCGAAGATAAGATATTTGTGGAGGATCACTGAGCTCACTCTCTTGGATATAATAAATACTGACAAATAAATGATTCTGATAATTGAGATCATTTTAAAGTTCTACCATATCTTTTAGTTGTGATGCATAACTAGCATTGTGGGATTGTACATAACTGTGAATAGATCTTGTCTTGACATTGTCACTGTGTCGACACCTTTAGATACTCACTTACTTTTAGAACAGTTATAACAAAAAAAACAACAAACAACAACAAAAAAAAACAATAGCACATTTTCCCAGCTGCTTGTCCGAGTTATTCACACACATACACACACACCCATGGATACAATAACCTAGGATAGCCCCAACAAGATACTTGTGTTCATTCCTGAACAAATCGACCATAGTCGTTCCCATAGCATGGCCTACCTCAAGCATGCTTAGTGCCACCTTATAACGCAAAGAGTCCCGAGACCTACAGTCCTGTGAGAGAGGTCTAGCTAGCTGAGGGTCAGTCGTTACCATGGCAACACCACAATGAGCATTTATGGTCAATTAGCTGGGTAATATTGTAAACAATACTGGTTTTCTGACTTCAGAGAAGAAAGACAACCGTTACTTTACACACCAAGTACTGTATTAATGAGTTTTTCCTAATTAGCATGTCTGTACTTGCAGCAAAGTCATTTACTTGGTCTGCTTCCTTATAGTAATCCTCGAAAATGACCCACCCACCCTACCCTCAGACACACCCACCGGGGCTGTCACACAGGACTCCTCCTCGCTGAGGTGGGAACCTGCAAGTACTTAGCCACACCCATTAAAAAAACCCATCCTACTTTGATACAAGTGGCCTATATGAGAATGTCTGTCTATTCCCTAGGATGAATGTTCTTTCACATGATCCTATAATCCTAGACTCAACTTCAATTATATAACTTTCACCCCATTCCTTGGAGTGGTGTGAGGATGGTGTGTGTGTTGTGTGTGTGTGTTTGTGTGTGTGTGTGGTGTGTGTGTTTGTGTGTGTGTTTTTTTTGGTGGGGGGTGGGTTTTTTTTTGGGTGGGTGGGGAGAAATCTCAGGGCCACCCCCCCCCCCCCCCCCCCCACTTTGCAGGAAACCTAGCACATATACTCATACAACATAGAGGAGGACATGTACAGTGTAATACAGACAATTGCAGTCTGCCAAAATTATTAACAGTAACACAATAAATTTCATGACTCAGTTATTTTTTACTACAGTACATGTATAACATACATACTACTACTATTACTACTACTACTATTACTACTGCTGTTGCTTCAGCACAAATGGCCAGTGAGCTAGCCTAACTAAATTTAATAATACACACACAAATTTATACAACTACCTCACCAACTTACTCCATTCTGTGCCTATGCATGAATATCATTAATGTAATTAAATTAGACACATTTATACATGCGTGCGTGTGCGTACATGTGTGCATATGATAACTTACTCAAAAGTAGCGAACTCATTGGACAGTCCGATACTCGATGTGTTGAACACTGTCCCCTCCCCCCACAGAGTCGAAGTGGCGAAATAAATATGTTGGAAACACTGTGTCAGGTAATACGTCATTGAAGACTCCTACATAGACACACACACATGTCACACGACAGCAGAATGACAGCCACCATTTGTAAGCTTAGCAAGAGCTGTATTTTCTGTAGTTGAGATTTAAACGATGAGGACTATATAATTAGTCAATATTTGACCACTCAAAAGATTTAGTTTTCTGTCCCAATAAATAATAACAGTGCGGGACTGGCATTAAGAAATCCACACTATAAGGAAATCACCTTAGTAGCTATGTATCTACTCTTTCAGCCACGTGGGAATTGGATTAAGTTTAGTTACATAGTACCTTTATAACTACATACAACAACACCCACTTCCTGAAAGAATAGCTTGATGAGGATAACTAAGGAATATATACAAAAACTTAATATGCAGTTACTATGGTTGCTACTGAATGTATTGACGATTGGCACCACAATTTCACACAATAGAAAGTATTAGGTGTGACAATTGTAGATATTCAATGAAGAGCAAGAAAATCTGAGATAACTTTTACTTTTAAGCCAGACTTATTTCAAAACAGACTGCAATAAATGGTTCCAAAATCAAACCCCTATTTCTCCGATTACTCCTTACCTGACGAAAGGTGCGTGCGAAGGATCGATTCATTTCCCCTCCATACTCCCCCACCTTCAGCAGGAAGTTAACGAGAGCCTCCGTCTGATTCATCTCATCCAACTCGTTGAAGCTGTCCTGGTTCGCGATTGTGGGCGCCAACAAGTAGATGTCATAGACACTACTCAGGAAGAATGAACGCACGTTACTGCCCTCAGGGAAGTATGCCAGCTGCCCGGAGTCGTTCCTCCGTGTGAGCATGCACTGAGCCGATATGCAGCAAGGAAAGCCAAATGTTCTATCGTTGCATGGCGGGTGACTGTAGAGGATGTCTAACAACCGCTGGGTGGATTGACGACTATCACTGTTCACCGTTGACGAGGATTCAGAGGAAAATGCATCGCCTATAGATTCTTCGAAGATACGAGCTATGTTTCCTTGGAAGTTAATGAACCACGCGGAGTCGACCACCAATGACATTGTGGCTGTAGGGAGTGTCCCCACTGCCCACTGGACCAGGTTAATGATGCCTATCCCCCCCGCGCTGGACCCTCCGAGAATGATCGAGTCAGCCTCAGTCATGTTGTGGTCCTCCATGAGCTGCCTGAAGATGCTCTGAAATATGATCTTCCCTCGAAACGTGAACTGGAGACCAGGTGAGTTGGGCTCGTACGTTTCAAAAATGGAGCAATTGCTCTCATTGGCGCTGGTTTCTTCTGCCGCCAACCACAGGTCGCTGCTGCAGTATGGAATGAGGACGTGGTTAAAATGCGCAAAATCTCCATTCTGGTTTTCGTTCGTGCTGAGCATGTCTCTCCCCTCTATCGCCCGCACTCCGCGGCTGGTCGTGTTAAAGTGGGAGGGGCTAAGACATTTCATAGAGGTCATCAATGGATTCACGTATGAGCCATACGGTTCATTGCGCACTTTGTCGTACACATCAGCAGGATTGAAGTCACCAAACGGTTCATCGGCACTGACGGTATCTTGATTAGTTTCACCTCTCCTCTATAGGAAAATTATCAAGAAAATAAACACACAAACACACAATCACACGATAATGGTATTGTACTACAGCAATAGGATGTTACTAGGGTATTAATGATATCAAATTCAATACTTTATAATACAGTTCCATATTTACTACCAACTGACTTCAAAATTTTAACTGTTGCCTGACATTTCAACTCCGTAGAGTCTTCTCCAGTGATAGGACATGACAATTCAACGAACAGATGAATTGACTGGTCCTGTTTCAGTTTCTCTGAAGAAGACTTGACAGGGAGTTAAAATGTCACAATTAATACTGAACTGATGTCACTTCAACTAATACAGTATACATCAGGATATATAAAATTAAAAAAAATTAATTAATTAATTTAAAAAAACTCTGAGGGTCAATACCACCTCATCAACGATTTCAGACACTTAAAGATTTTAAAACATGAAAAATGACATCCCACTGAGTTGTACTCTTGCCTACAGAAGTACATTCTATTGGCCAAATATCTTCTTGTATACCGACCTCCAGCTGCTTTTGTTTTTTTTATTACATGCACTGTGGACTATTTAAAATAACAGATAAAGGCCAAAGGGAATTATTATCCTACAAGTAAGCACACAAACAGTTGCTTGTATGAACATATAATTATGATAAACCTTCTCCAGATGTATAAACTATAACACACAAACTTCAAGCCCTAGCCCTAGCCCTCCTCCCCCCCATGATAAACCCTCTGATGAAAGGCATTTTAAGTATTCAAATACAATGAATATTCATCTAAATGTATCATTACGCCCACATGGTGTTGTCCCTTACCGACTCTTAAATGTCATCCCCTAGATAGAAACATAAATACTGCAGGTTTAAGAAGGCTGAAATGAAAAGAATAGCTAAACAACAGTCCAATTACTATCAAAAGAACAGAACAACCACATTGCAGTGATTCTGCTCAATATGAAAACTCGAAGTCAAAGCACGGAAGATCGAAAACAAGTTGGTTGTACAGTGACATTATGTGAAACTACGTACGTAGGTCAGACCAAAACAGCCAGAGGTGGAGTGTTGAGAATCTCGTTAACAAGCCATTACGAAGATAACAACTGAACCTGAATGCAACACACGCACACACACACACACACACTCATACACGGCTAGCCTCGTTATTCCAGCACTTTCATAATCAGTTCAAGACGTAAGTCTGGAAGACAAATTTATTAGGACATATGTAACATGCATCCCTCTACGTTTGTGATGTTGCCATGGCGCCAGTAGCAAACACCACTTTCCTGCTGCACTTAACAACTGCCGTGTTTGTGCACGAACAAGTTACAAACACATTAAGAAAACAAAGCACAGGGTAGAACGGACGAAGGACGTGAACAGACAAACAAACAGAGCTGGAGTCATTGTAACAACTACATGCACATGGTAGAATGTGAATAATCTGAATGAACAAATAATGCAAGATTCTGTGGATACCAACTCTTAATGGATCAACAAAGCATACACACAATAACAAAATATCACTTCACAATTTCTTTCTCAGCCTTCTTTTACTCATTAAATGTATTCTCTCTCTTTCACAGGCTTTTTTAAACAATACAGAATTAAAAGGACGACCAATTAATGTTTTTAATTCTGTATTGTTTAAAAAAAGCCTGTGAAAGAGAGAGAATACATCTAATAACAAATAGTAACTCTTTGTATTTGTTACTGTAGCCAAAATTGACATGTATGTAAAAGTGTACAATAAATTATTGTAAATTTCTCTCCAGCATCAAACAACTACAGATAAATGCATGCATAATTGTGTAGCTTGCTCTGAACACTGTTTTCCATGGCAACAACCCCACCCTCTCGCATTTAATGCTTACCTACTCTGTGTGTGTGCGTGTGGGTGCATATGAGTGTGTGTATGTGTGTGCGTGCCTTATATGGGTAGAATGTGTCTCAAAAAAAGTTTCCTTAGCACTTGAATCTAGCAGGCTACATACTAGCAGCATGTGACTTTTAGAAAAACATTGGGTGGGAGCGGCTAGGGAGGGATTGGCAGGAGGTGGGAGTGGCAGGAGGTGGGAGTGGCAGGAGGTGGGAGTGGCAGGAGGTGGAGTGGCAGGAGGTGGGAGTGACAGGATGCAGGAGTGGCTGAGGAGGGAGTGGCATGAGGGGGAGTGGCATGAGGGGGAGTGGCATGAGGGGGAGTGACATGAGGGGGAGTGACAGGAGGTGGGAGTGGCAGGGACAAATGAGAATGGGAGTGGCAGAGGTTGGAAGTGGGTCATAAATGTGCCGATGCACTTAAGTGTGTTTATACATCTTCATTAGGAACCAACAAGAGACGCGTGTTTGTCTGTGTCCCTGGCTGTAACGACGGACAAGATACAAATGACCCATTAGGTCCACCAGTTCATCAAGACAGACACCAAACACTGGACCTGCCGCCAACACAAGCTCCGCACATGCTCAAAAACACCAATCTCAGATGCTACAAATTGGAGGGTGCCAGGTAGCGATAACATCAAATACTCCAGCAATTATGGACCTCTCACTGACGTAGCCAACACAACCTCACCTTTCAATGATGAAGTCGACTATCATCAGTGCAAACAAACAAACAAAAAAGATAAAAGAACAACAACAACAAAAATCAAACAAACAAACCAATTGTGGATATTGTCACGTCCATGAATCCGTTGCTATGGCAAGCTATACTTGACATTGGTAGCATGCCAATAAGATGCAGTGAGGTTTAAGAGAAGATTAAGAAGAAATTGTAAAGTAGGGTATTCTTAGAACCAAACTTGAGAGGGTCAAATCAACGTTATTGAAATTTCAGGGGGAGTTTCTCATTTCCTTGAAATTTGTAGCACACGGTTTAAAATGATAGACTATCACACTGACACCTCCTCCGTTAATTTAATATGGTGAGTGACAGTGGGCAAGTATAGTCTCTGCTTTTCTAGTAGTCATAACTAGTGTACATGCATACAGTATGTGAAGTCATATGCATGAAGTGCAGAGTTCATTAGTAAGTGTGTGTATGTGTGTCTCACTCCTTATGGTACATGTTGCCTAGTAAACCTGGAGTATCCAAGCGCCTGCTCTGACCACATCTTTATCATGTACTCACTAACCCAACCCAAACCACAGTGGTGTAGGAAGATGTTTCTGTATAGGGGGAAGGGGGGGTCCTACCACCACTGCACCACATACACATCTGTCACATGACATTTGCATCTACGCTGGATACAATGAACTATCCTGTATGAATATTTCACACATACTGTCACTATAGCCCTGCAAGTCTGAGCTTCTACACAGCCAGCAGGAAAGCTCTAAGCTATAGCCTCACTCATGTGTGTATACTTGCATTACTCACAGGAGTGGTTTTCTGGGGCATAGTGAGAGCTAGCTGTCATCTGTACCACAGATATTTGTTCGAGGGATTTTTGGTAGAAATCGTGTGGAATAAGAATCATTCAGACAGCACAATATCCCAAATGGCAGAGATATCTTGTTTAGCAACACATAGAATATCCCAGACACTCTATCTCAGATAGAAATTCAATGACTTCATTAGTTAACAAGAAACAAGAGAATTGACTACCAGCTGTTCACACTGTGGGAAAATGAGAAGATGAAAGAAACAACTATAGAATGTGTCTGTCATGCCAAAGTTACAACAATGATTATAATACTCCTACATGGATAAACACACACATAGGCATGCACAAACAAACTCAACACACAAACATGCTTACAAACTTGAACACACAATTACACACTCACACACATACATACGACTCCTGCACACACAATTATATGTATCAAAACTAACACATGCACATACAAACAATCTACTAACTGAAATGTCATATAAACCAGCACAGTTAATATAAAATGAGTCCATTAGCAGTATTCCATCAGGCATTGTCATTATGTGTGTGTGTTTTTTTTAATTCTGATGGTTTTAAAAGCCTGTGAACGAGAGAAGCTAATGATTAAAATAAGGCAGGACATAGTAAAAATGAGTTTAAGAAAAAATTTTTTTTAAATAAAGCACCAAAAACCCTTTTACCCTCCAAAGAGTAAATACCAAATACCATAAATATTAACGCCAAATACCATGAACTGTTACCACCTTTCCATATGGGATGTTACCAACACGGTACACAAGCAGCAGTTTTCACCATTACAAGCAAAATAAACAAACACAGTGAACCATCTGGCTGCCAGCCAGGTAGTTTCAATAACAACCACAGGCACTTAAAGCTCCAGGGATACCTAGCACATACCAAACATTCTCACCAAACATCCACACAATAAGGTACAGTGGTATGTACATGTATGTGTGCATGCTTGTTAAGAAATGGGATGAAACTACCGGTATCCATAGTGACGAGGACATGTAGCAGAGCCACCATTTCATTGCACAGCACGCTGCAAACTTCATTAGTCTTCAGTCTTTTATCCCCCCCCCCCTCCTAATTGAAGTAACCCTTACTTGATTGCTAAGTAATGACAGGAGTCAGTGAGAGAACATGCATGGCTGGTACATGCAGATAAGTATGGGATTAATACGATAGAATTACAAAACGTTGAAAAGCAGAAGATCCACAGAGTACATGAATAGTGCACAGAACACTGGGGACAAGACTACGTAGCTGGAAGTTTAACACTTCATGCCGAGACTACTAACATTGAAAATGTAAGACAAAATAAAACAACAATAATTCCTACCGCCACATACTTGAGTGAAGTGGACATTCCCAATGGAAAATACTCAAACACCTTTACTCACAGATAACAATCTGTCACTACATTACTAGAAAATAGGCTCCATCTTTCCTTTTGATAACAATATAGAGAGAGAATGATCAGAATCCTATCTAACAAAACTAAAAGTAACCCTACACACCTGGATTCTTAAAAAAGAAAGAAAAACTACAACAACAACAGACAATAACAACCCACCCACTGGTGTGGATTACTTAGAACTAAAAGCTTTTCTTAATTGAAACATGTGATACTATTTCTAAGCAACTAATGAATAAATCCACAAGAACTACATATGAATGCATAGATAGCTACTCTAAAACAATTAGAAAATAACTTCCACAATTTATCTTACTACTACAGGGACTGAAACTTATTTTCACTGTAAACTCCCATGAAACCATACTATTGAGGAGTAACCCAATATATGAGCCTCAAGGAAGAGGAAACAAGAGATATTCCATGCACACACCCATATTGGCTCCACTCAGCTCAATTAGACAGCCAAATCAACATCCACCCAGGTGTCATTATGTTGTGTGTTTAATACAGGATGACTGCATTGAGAAACAACAACAAAAAAACCCAACAACTCATATTCAAGGCTCATTTACATTTTACCTACACCATTCCTATTTTTTAAAAATGGATGTGTAAAGATGATAAGCAAGTTCCTTTGCTGAATTAGCTCATGCTTTACAACCAAATATGAACACGTATTCCGACTTGCATTCAAACAAATGTTATATCATTTCCTTAACACATAATAGAGTAACTGGAAAAAGAATGGACTTGAGCTTATAAATCATACTATTCCCTCACAGAGCAAGTCATTCTGATGCAATGTCCTCCCACCATATCGCTTCCCTCCAAAGATGCATTTAATGCACAAACTTTATCTAGCAGGCACTAAGGGTCACTATAAATATATTCAGTATATGTAAATGCTGAGCTGATAAAGGGCAATCACTGGGAAAGTTAAACTTCTGTGGTTGTATTTCGTCAATTACTTGGAGATGTACAAAAGATTGTTCTCCTACAGCTAATATTACAACATCGTCATAAACTAAATTGAATAAATTAAATCTAATACAGCACTAAGCTGTATTACACAATCGTTGTTGATTTATTTAATACTTTAAGATATAGAGTAGCTTTATTCATAATCCACGATCAAATCCTTGACCTGGGAATAGCCAAGAGTGCAGTCTACGTTAGATGAGATAGAGAGAGAGAGAGACAACTACCACACTACAACTGTACTATATTTTACAAACTATCGCAAACCACTATCGCTATGTTACTATTAATCTAATTGATACCAACCCTGCAAGATAGAGCACCAGATGCTACTATCTTATAAATTAATCATACACACTGTATGTTGTACATAGTATCTTGTAGCCCCATGTGTTGCCACCAGGGTGAGTGACTCCATCAACCACACTCACTCTGCCTCCTCAGCATGTAACTGATAAAGCCTCTGAAGTGTGTCTCTCAATTAACCCCAGGTGACCTCCACTTCCACCTGGTACATGCTCCATTGAGCTGGTAACTAGACTTAGCTTGGGTCCCCATCCATACTGGTTCAGTTGAACAGACCTATTACACATTCCAGATTTCTATCTGATATAAAGTGTCAAGCACTGAGTGGAAGAGCACAAAGAAAACAAGCTGACTGCACAAGACTGCTTGCAGTAAGAACTAACTGATCCCGGCTAGCTACAGGAGCAAGTGTGAATACTAGAGCGCTCAAACTTGTTGAAAACAACTATGATTGCTCAACATTCCAAGCATACCTCAATAAATAGCAATATATTCTACTAACGACTGCACCCCCGTTGTTATTGCAAATATAGCCAAAAGAAATTACATGTAAAATCAAGAACATAGAATACCACACAAATGCAACTATTGTAAAAGGTTTCATTTTTTTTACCTACGAACTACTGCAAATCATTCCCATGCAGGGCAGAGCAGGGCAGGGCAGGGCATTGCAGAGGAAGGTAAAGAACAAACACGATATTTAGATATTAATTGGTATTTGTGGGGTTTATTCAAGTGAAATGATCAGTCATTAAAACTCCGTACGATATTCAGAATTATTGTATAAGTTAAAATGTGGAAAAGGGATGCAGATGTGAATATCTTCAGGTATCGATGCATAGTAACTAAACTGAACAACTTTTAAAAATTCATAGCGACTAATTATCTGCATTCTCTTTCTAATTGAAACTAGCTAGTACTCACATCTTTTCTAAACAATCTTCTGTTGCATGTGTCACTGGAGAAGCACAAACTTCCACTTTCAAGGAATATTATCCAGTTGGACGAGCTGAAATTCCTCCTTAAGAAGAAGCCTGCCCTCGAATAATCATTACAAAGTGCTCTACTGTCAGATGCTTCCTTCCAAATCATTAAATTTTCATCCACTTCCAGTCCAAAGGCTACTTTAAGCAGACAAAGGACTAACAATATGCAAAAGGCTGCCATATTTGGCGGCTTAACCAGATTCAATACTTCGGCGACTTAACTAGATTCAACCCTTTCTTCTTGCACTTGACTTATAACTTTAATAATAGCAGTGCAACTGAGCTACAGGTATTTTTATAGTTTCAGTTTCCTACCTAGCTCTTCACTTTAACGGACGACATTTTTAGGAGTGGTCAGCAGCGGTAATTCGCTCAGGAAGTTATGCGCTGCTAATTTGCCAGGTTGCTGGTTTAGCAATTACCATGGATGTGTAGTTTGAGCCTAGCAGTTATACTAAAATATTTAAGACTAAATAACCTTTTTTTTTAAATACACACACTAACTACTTATGTTGATAATGTGGCATTATTTAGTAATTTCTCTAATTCAATCAGTAACATATTTTTGTACTCACTAACTCTTCCTATTGCATTGCCTTGATTTGCAACAAAGTAATGCAAGACCTCCAAATATAATGCAGATTAATAAAATTATGTGCCACAAACACACCAGTATACACTAACTATTCTTTTTTTCAATTTGTTTGATATCAACTTCAAAATAAATTGTTCAGAGAGTATGAATTAGCTGACTACTGTTTCAACTGTTATACAACTTCAAATCATCGTTTTAAATGATATCATTCTTTACGATGGAAACACATGTGACCAAGGGACTCTTTTCTGTATCAGCTTTATTTTGCAATATATACAGACACCATCTTAGCTAACTTGATTCTGCTTTTTTAAATTAGTCACCAACATGTTAGATTAATTTATTTCCTACTTATCCACACACAAAACAAAAAGTGCTCTCATAAACTTAATTCCTAGGTGGGTCTAAACAACAACAATGTGTGTATGCAGAGTTCAATATAACTGCTATTTTGCACTTGAGAAGGTGAAAATCTAGTGCCAGGTGAGCAGTCATGTACATCTACAGTTCCTGCAGGCCAAAACTTGTTGGACACACAGAGCCAATCGTTATCGATGACATGAATTATTACAATTTTGTAGGAAAAGGGTGTCCTGTAGATCCTATTCCTTTAGAAATCTTTCCTTCATCAGCTTCCTGTAGCAGTAATATGCTTATCTGGCAGCCATTCTCCTCTTTCTAGTATCCCTTGATCAACCTTGGCAGCCCCAGCATCTCTTTCCAGTACTCCAATCTATCATAAGATAATGTTGAGTCATCCAACAAAAATGCTGGAACTATCAGTGTTTGGGGGTGACGGATTACTAAGTCAAAGATTCTCGTTCTACCTGCTCTATGTGGGCGAGTGATATTTCCTTGCATCAGTCAGGCGTAACTCTGACTGTTAGTCGCACCCACGGAAATGAACTACCAAATGATAAAGTTCTTAACTATGACACAAAGATTATAATTAAGAAACACACATCAAGGGGACTACAAGGACAAAAAAGAAATAGCTGAAGACAAGATGTCTTCACAAAAAGAAATATAGAAAGGGAACTTACAGGATTCAAGCACAAAAAAGAAAGAGATAGATAATGATTACACAACAGACTGAGGTTGACAGTGTACATAGAAAAAAGTGGGTGTGGTCAATCAAATGTGTGCTCCCTCCCCCCCTCCCCCCTGGAAAAAAACTGAACCTAACTAGTAGTGTGTGTGAGTGTAGCATATATGGAAGCATGGTAAATATGAGGGGAGGAGTTCATGTCGACCAATCAGATTGTGCCATGAAGGCGAGCATGATCTTGGTGGGGGGAGTGAGAAAGACCGCTAATTGCATGAGAAAGATGTATGACTGTGCATAGGTACAAATGGAGTGTGGTGTATGTTGTGTTCACGACAGTTCATAGTTGTGTTTGGCAGGGCCCAAACAATCTGGTGTGTCACATAATTTTGAACAGCTTTGCTGCAGCCTTGTAGAATAATAAGTTGTTGTTTTTTCCAAAATTCAATGCATATCAATAGAATGCAAGAAAAATACAGAGGGTTAACTATGGATAACGTTACTCCGTGTGAAACAGATGACCACATATGAAGAACCTTGAGGTTTATAAATTTGATACTTATTTACGTTCATTTACTTTATTTTTCTGTACTGTGGCATGTAAGTAGCTATATTATACTTAACAAAGTTGAAATGAAATTTAGAATTAGCTAACATATAGCTACCATTAAACTTCTTAAAATTTTCATATAATCTCCAGTTTTCTGGACTAAACATAGATGCTACAGAAACAATATATAAGTAGCAAATACTAAAATTATAAGTAGAGCCGAACAAACTTGGTAGTGCAGAGACACTTTGCAGAGCAACGCAAGAATCCTTAATACATTGGTACACATATACACAATACTTTTAGCCTATTCAAAAATAGCCACTCGCGATTGCTAATACAGTAAATGATCAAAAAGTAGTTACCTCGCCCATGCTCACAATTTTCTGGCAGCAATAGATCAATTTGTATGAAAAAACAACAACAACAAACAAACTAAACAAGAACACTGTATTGAAGCTATAATTTGGGCAATTGACAATAGTTCACCGGACTATTGCCATGACATGTCTTTACAACAAGACGTGGTGATCACGAATTCTACAGCATGAGGTTGAGACTAATTAAGTCATGCACCTAATAGAATGACTCAGCATTTCTGTAGGCATGAAATGTAAACCAGTTTTAGCTGAGTGTTCATAATGGGCTTAACTTAGAGTTTTATGCATGGACTTTTAGTACAGAACGAGCACTCATATTCCTGCAACATACGTATGCAAGTACTATGTATGCATGCACTTTACAGTCCACTCTGTCTTACCAACTATGTTTTTTATCATGAAGCTGTTGGAAATAAACACTTACAACTGTATGTGTATTTGACTTAAGGCATTGTGTATTTGCATATTGCCACAATTATTGTGCATATTAAGTTATATTTGTAGTTGTATTATATTTCAGTTTTGTGCAAATCAGTTTTTTTCACTTGGGCAGAGATTTAGCTGGTGAATAGTTAAGAACTGCTAGCCATAAAAATGCAAAGTTCATGAGCAGATGGGATCGTGCTATAGCTACTATTGTTTTGTCACTCATTGCCATATATTCTAGGGGAACCAGAAGACCCTATTGTAATATGGAAGAAGTTGTCTGACCAACTCCAAAAGAAAACATGGGAAATTAAATTGGATCTTCGCAGAAAGATGTATTCACTGAGGTTGACAGAAGGGTAATCAGTTCAGAAGCACATAAAAGTTATGATAGAGTTATTCGAGTGACTTTCTGTCATAATAGAGTGTTTATTACATGAGAAGAGAAAATCAAAGGATCGTGAAGGATCTTGACCAAGTCATGAAAAAGCAGTGACAAATTGGTTCAAAAGAAATTCTCCGGAGTGTTTTCATAGTGGGAAAACAGGTCATATCGAGTGTAACTATCATCTTGTATCTGGGGAGAAAAAGAAGTTCAGGCCTAAATGGAAAGCAGACAGCAAACGAAACTTCTGTAGTGAATGACTAGTACTCAGACAGCAGAAGTTATGCTTTAATGGTCAGTCACAAAGTGCTCTCAGCTAGTACTCCTAGTAAATAGATTATAGACTCAGGAGCAAGCAGTCATCTGTGTCGCGACAGTGAGATGTTTGACCAATTAGAAGACTTGAAACACCCTATTGATGTTTCAATTTCCTGAAGGCTATTGGCAGAAGGATTATATTTCTGAATTATGAAATTGTCAGGTCAGAAATGGAATGAGTGCAGATTACTTGATATTCTGTACATGCCACTGTTATCTTATAATCAACTGAGTATTTCAAAGGTAACAGATTTGGGCAACACTATTGATTTCAATGAGAAAGGTTGCCAAATATACAATGTAAAAGGAAAGTTAATTGCTGAAGAATTAAAAGTTGGAAGTCTCTATTATTTTAATTGCTCTATGTGTAATGCAAAAGTAAGTGTCTCAAAACACAAGACGGAAAAGAATATTTGACATCGTCGCTTTGGACATCTAGGGATACAAAGTCTCCAAAGGCTTGCAAGAAGCAAGAATAGTGAGGGGATTTGATTTTGATGCATCAAGGAATGTAAGGCATGTGTGGAAGGCAAATATCAGAGAAGTCATTTCCCAACTAGCAATAGAGGATGAGCAAAGGAGTCACTTTTGAAACTTCTAAGTATTGCTGGCACACTTAAATTTCTTTAACTGAGATGAGGCTGGTGAAAGAGTTTCGATACAAATTATATTTCTTACATTGTGCCTATACACAACCTTTTTTTTCTTCCATCATTGCACATACTTATTTCATTTAGTAGCACATGAGTATTTTATTCTACTCTTTATCAGACATACTTTCTTAAATTTTACTTTTGGTTTCAAATTCAATTTTATCTTTTTAAGCTTTTTTTTTATAAAATTTCAGATGTGCAATTAGCACGACATTCATTAGTACACAAGTTCAATGAACCAACTTGCCTACAAAAAAAAACAAAAAAAAACATTTTTACACCTTGTGTTGTAGCTTATTTTAAGTTGTTCCATGTGCAAAGTCAACTGCATTATTAAGTTACTTATTATAGCTATGTATAGGGTCAGTGCTGTGCATGAACATTGATTGCTGACCTAAGAGTGTAACTGAAGTTCAACTTGAAGAATGCTGTTTTAAATGAACAGGTACTCACAATGCATGCAACAAAGCAACATCACTTCATAATAATACAATTCCAATTAACATGGGTACAATTAGTGGTGGTGATTAATGGGTGTGGTTTGTCCTTAAAGCATTTTTTAAAAGTTGGGACATATGCAATAAGAATAAAAGGGTTATATATTATACAATTCTCCTTTGCTTTTCCGCATCTTCTACAATTAACATTGGACTTAAATCCATAACTTGCTGCCAAGCACATAATTGTAGATACAGAATTATCAATTTTATAGTTGTGTCATCCAGACGACTGAGTCTTCATTCAATGTTAAATGAAATGAATCTTGATTTAGCTACTCAACTTCATTAACCTTATCATGAAGGAAATCTTCATAAAGCAGTTAGCTTCATTGCTCATTAATAATCTGTTAATACAAAAACACTTTTTTAGCAACAATAGCTATTCCTCTCCGATATATAGCTAGTATAAATCACCTCGATCAACTAAAAAAAAACACTTTTCCCACGCCTTAGGACACTCTTCCTACTCTTTTCCAACCCCAGTATATTCCCTGTAAGAGTGAGCATGTGGGAAGGAGAACGCACAAGTGTAGCCAACACTTCCATTTCAATCGGCTTTGAGGGTTACCCAAATTTACGGTGGGATACCAATATTTCCGGAAATATGGGTACGCGGGATGACCAATTTTATGGGATACCCATATTTCCGTGACACCGGGTTGAAGCTGTTGGTGTGCTTTTTATGTATCAATGTCCAGAATTCAAATCACCCAATGCTCACAAACCACCCTTTGAAAATGAACCTAGTTCATCTTCAATTCAAAGCAATTCTCCTGATGGGTACAACTCTACTTTGCTTGACCATCCACCCCACAAAACAACCACTCCTCTTCAGATTTGTCCTAAAATATCTGACTAAGAAATAAGTCTATCACTTATCCTTTGGAATGCATGCAGTATTAAGAACAAACTCTCCTATTTCCAATCTTTTATATATGCAAAATTTCCCAGTATAATCGCAATCACTGAGACATGGTTACCTCCACAAATTTTAAACAATAAGATAATTCCAGCTGCCTATCAACTTTTTCACAGAGACAGAATAAATGGTATTGGAGGCGGTATTCTTTTAGCCATCTCTAACTCCTTACCTAGTCCACTCCTATATCTGTAGTCAAAGATCAGAATTTCTCCTAGAGTCCAAATAGAAAGAAACCCCCCCCCCCCCTTTTTTGTGGTTGTGCTTACTCCTTCCTTGTACCTTGTACCATGATATTTTTACATCCCTATCACCTCTCTGCAATGAAAATTCAATACTTCTACTTGGTGACTTTTACCAACCTGATATATCATGGAACACTCTGTCCTCGTCAACTCCTTCTGGAGGACCAGTAATGCCAGTTAGCCAAAGTTTATACAGAAGTTCATTAAACTTTGGCTAACTGGCATTACTGGTCCTCTTTGGTCATTAATTTTCAAAGATTACTTACAAAATAGAAAGCACTTTGTTGAGGTTGAAGGGCGTAAATCTAACTTACTTCCTGCCCAATCAGGTGTACCTCAAGGTAGACTTGGACCTTTGCTTTTTCTTATTTATGTTAACGACATACCGTCTCTCTGCTCTTTTCGTCTGTGTTTTTATTTGCTGATGATCACAAACTTATTGACTCTCTAAACTCTCCAAGTGAGAATTTAGCTCTTCAAAACGATCTTGACAATTTATTGTCATGGTGTCAATCTTGGAAACTTTCTAATATATACTTCTAAATGCGCATACATGAACGTCTCCATATCATCATCTACTAACAACAATTACACCATCGGTAATGATACAGATACAATTAAAACAGTAACTCAACAGAAAGATTTAGGTATTTTAATCTCTGATAGTTTATCTCGGTCTGTCCACATCAAAGAAATATGCAGCAAAGCTTATCGGTCTCTGTATTTAATTAGGCGAACAATTCCTCAGCTGACCTACTGTTCCCAGCTATGGTTTCCCAACAAAATACAAGACATTGTCTTATTGGAAAGAGTTCAATGGCGTGCAACTAAATACATTTAAATAATTATAATATTTCTTACAAATTAAGACTTACTCATCTCAATATTTTACCACTAATACTACTTACAATTACTAGACCAATTATTTTTTGTTAAATGTCTTAAGCATCCATCTGATTCATTTAATGTATTTAATCACATCACTTTTCATTCTGCGTCCACAAGATCTTCATCTAATCTTAGATTAGAAATTAAGTTCCAACGCACCTCCACTACACGACATCAATATTTTCAATATTTTAATCGCATATCTCTACTATGGAACACATTCTTACCTATTAATCTTTCTTTGTCCTTCACTTCTATTACACATTCTCTCAAGCAAAATTTTTGGGATCTATTTATTGCACACTTTGATTCAGACAATTCCTGCACATTTTGTTGTTTATGTCCTTGCTCCAGATGTCACAATCACTTTATTAATGTATCACTCCCCTCTCACACTTAACTGTTTTATTATCATTTATATCCCTTTTTCCTCTTTCTTTTCTTTTCTTTTAGCTAACTAGGCTGCTCTTTTGTATATAGACTTTGTCCTTCATCCACCCATCATATCACATTACATCTCTTTTAATCCTCTTTGTTATAATAGTGGTTGTAAAATAATAATAATAATAAAAAAATAATAATAATGTTAAACAATGTTTAAACAATACATAAAAATGGACAACAGCACCTTCACCTCAACATTGTATATTGTCTCAAATTATTTTTACATCATCAAGTGTGGGGAGAAATAGACAAAGCTTGCATTAGCTAGCTGCAGATACCTGTTGATTATTATTACTAGTGATGTGCTACAGCACAAATGGCAAGCAGCTGGTCTCACTGAAATTCAAATTTGAATGCTAGCGGTTGCTAAAGAATAGCAAAATAAATTAAACAAAAACATTCAAAAGAACATAGAAATATTATAACACATAACACTTGTACACACACATATATGTATATACACTTGATCATGGATTACACCAGCACAATATTAAATCATGTTCTCTTCGAAACTGACTACTAAAAAATCGATCTTCTAGCAATCAAAATACTCCACTGTACTACACTCTGACTCATGTAATTATCGAGTGAGCGAAGCGAGAGCGAGACACTATATCAGGGGTAACACAATTGAAAATCACTTCAGGTTGATATATATTGTACTAACCTTAAAAACACTGAAATAATTGTTAGTATTACTTCCCGTGTTTAGGTCTTACAGCTAGTTTTATAATACTAAAAACTATTTTTAGATTAAAAATTGTATGCAATTATAACTAATTGAGCAGGTAATCATAGGAGTTTGTAATAGCTATAGAAAAATATTACAGATTCTAAACCACATTACTTAATGGATTGAGGAGGAACATGAATGAAAACTGGAACTTGGCATCTCTTTTACTTAAATCCCCACTTTTTCCACCTAAAAGTTTAATTGCAAGATATCATTGGAAGTAATACTTGAAAGGCTATCACAACCACACCTACTGGTATCCCGAGATGGTCAGTAAAATTGGAATTTCTTTAGGAATCATAATGTTGTTATTCAAACTCTTTTCCAGGTGAGGGGATAATGTCGTAACTAATAATTAATCCAAAGAAGAACTTCTTCTGTGGTATGAGCTATTAAAGATGAGAAGTTTACATGGGGTAAATATGCCCCCCCCCCCCTAGGGTCACTGGTAGAGTGTGCAATATTATTTGTTTAAGGACATTATTTGTGAATTTTGTAGGATGTTTATTAGTGGGTAGTTTACTGCTTTAAGGCTTGTAGAAAGAACAATTAGTGCAGCGAGGTAGTCACCTTTCTGATGATAGGATTTTACTGGGGATGATGGAAGTGGGCGGGGGGCATTGGCCCTCCCAGATTTATAGCTTGGGGGAACACACTACGTAGATTTAGATACTGGTTGACTTGTATTAAGCTTAGTCAATATGAAGTTATATTTTTTCATAAAAAAGTGTTTTTCATGAGAGTAAATAAACTTGTGATACATGGTCAACCTCCCCTGCCTGCTCCTCCCCTTCCCCCTTGCTACCCTTGGGATATCTCGCAATATTCTGTAAATAGAGCCGAAGAGTAATGAAGTTACTGCATGTAGAGTAACTATGCCATAGAAGATGGATGTTCAAAGTAGGACTGCATGCTATTATTGCGCACTTGATTATATTATACTAACACACTGGATGAGCCACACTACAAGGCATTGCTTGATCTTGAATTGTTAGAGATGGACAGAATCTATACTGCTGGTAAAATTGTTCCAGGAGACTAAATGGCTTGTGAAGAATAATATGTTGAGTCAGACGACAATCAATAGCGGTTGAGGCTGCAGGAGAAATGAGAGAGAGAGGTTTAGATAATAAGAAGGATAAACAAGTTGGGATAAGTCGAGTTTGAAGATGTAGGTCAGAGTAGGTTAAGAGGTAACATAAAGATGGAGTGGGTTGGTGGAGAGGGTGGGTATTGGGGCCAATAAAAGTGGAGTAACTATATAGTCAAGGTGGTGAAAAGGAAGATGAGTGGAATGTGATGCAACATCTAACTAGTGAAGTTGATGACTATTTTTTGGTATGACATTGTGTCAGAGTTGCCTATTTACTAAACAAATGGAGCCTATTCTCAGCCAATACATGGTCTCTCCCTTAATTTACAAATTGCCTTGATAATACCAAATAGTTATATATTCACTTTTCAGAATTTTTGAGTCTTACCGATGAGAATTTGAGTCAGTTATCAGAACTACTAAAAAAAAGTGCATCACTTATATTGTGTACTATTTGTATGGTCATAATGTAATTACATAATTATTTTTATTGCGCAAACTATCATCAAATATTCATTAATGAAAATACATTGTAGAAATGTATAGCTAAAATTAATTTTATCCAAATCTTTTTTTTATGTTGCCACGGAAATGTTTAAGCAACCATTGCAATTGAAAGTGCTTAGTGTCCAGCAGAATAATAGCAGTGCATGTGCATACTGAAATGGTTGCTCAACCGTCACAAATAATGTAACAAATATACCTTGAAATTACACGTTGAGGTGGACAGTTATTATTCACTAGTGCCAATCTATAAAAATTAGATGATTCCACACAAAGATAAAAATAAGTCACACACATACTACTTTGTGAACTAGCTACATAGTTAAATTGCACATGCACATTCTAGCCAAGACTTTACTCCGTGCTCCCTGACTGTGATACGAAAAAATAAAGTGTCATTTGCCAGATACCTTGTGGTACTCGGCTGATTCAACATGGAGTGAGATAGGAACTTAGTGTGACCCCACCCACTGTTGACTTGTGCATTGTCCGACTGCTCGTAATCCAGTACTTTCTTGTGATGATGATTGTCTTCCAACTGATTCAGAAGTTCAAAAGCCACAGACCCTATGAAAGGCCACCTCAACTGATGATCATTCCGGCCCTTCAAGATTTTGGCATAGATTGAAACATGTGTACCAGTAGATTCTGCGTAGCCATTACAATGAACTCGTACCATCATCTTGTAACCACCAGGGCGCGTGTAAAAGTGCTCAGAGCTAAACTTCTCATCATTTCTTTGAGTTTCAGAGAAATTCTCTATCCTGAATGTGAAAGTCCCTTTCTTATCCAATACCAATGTTGTCTTTTCCATCAACGCCGAATGAGAGTCTTCCAATTGAGATATTTTTGTTGCAGCTAATTCCAAATGTGACTTAAGATCCTCTTCGTGTTGCTTCATAAACATGCGGACTTTGCAAGCATTACATCCCAGATTCTTGTACTTACAACATACTACTGCAAACTTGCATTCCGAAGCCTCGTGAAGAAGCAGTTTCTCTCGCTTCATTTTCTTGAAGCATCCCATATGAGGACAGTCTACTATTTTTTGGGGACAAGTTTCTTCATGCTTATGTTTATCGAAATTACCTTTCTTGTGGCAGTGCGGGCAGGTATAGCCGCTGAAAGGGCAGTCCACATTGAGGTGCTTGTTCAAATCCTTCTTCATGATCATGGTATTTTTGCCATTTTGGACACATTTGTGGGGACACCAGATCAATGCAAAGTCACATTCTCTGATATGATCTTCTAACGTCTTGACAGTTCCGGTCCAAGTACAGCCTGAAGCTACATTATCACATTGCACAGCTAATTGAAAGAGTTCTTCCTGACCTACAATAATAATAACACAAACAGCAACAACAATTAATAAACAGTTAATATAGATAATTAAGTTCTAATAATATATATATAATATATATATTATATATAATAATACTTATTACATGAGTCAGAGTGTGATATGGAAAAATATTTCATTGAGCAGGCTAATTTATTTTCAGGAGCCAGAGGCAAAGCCTAAGAGTGAAATATCTAGCCATATCACTCCAACAAGTGTAATAAGTGGTTTATTCCACACTAAATATCTTCACTATGGTAGTTTGTACTAGGACTTGTAGGCCCCCCCCCCCCCCCCCCCCCCCCACACACACACAAACACCCCCAGCCGAGCTGCATGCTCTAACCTGGAAGGGTAGGTAAAAGTGGCAAGTTTGGCAGGTTGCTATAACTACAAGGGTATGAGCTCAGGACAATACAGCATGAAATAATGGTCATGTACCCAAAAATTTAACTGTGAAGATATCTAGGGTGGAATATATATATATATATATATATATATATATATATATGTGACCAAATTTGCAAAAAGGGACCTTATGGAGCAAAATAAAAATTATGAGTTATCGGTATCATGTGAAAGTTCTATTCTGGAGCAACAAAATGAGCTATAAAGTGTATGCAAGCGTTTACTATAAGCCAAGATATAGGCGTTTATATTCGCATTGCGGGTCACAATCACAAAAACATTATTTTGAATAAACCGCGTTTAAAGTTTAATCTAACGGAATTTCGTAAATTTCCGTTTTACGTAAGGGCGTGGCAAATTTTTGGCGCGATCCTTACCGCTGCCGGGAAAGAAGGCCAACTAGGAACCAGAGAATTTAAAATTTGTCAAATTTGGTGACTTCTGCGACAAGCGCTAAAAGCGCAACACTCAAGGTAAGACATATCAAATAGGCAACTTAGTAATCAAGTTTAAATTTATTTGGAATAGAAATAAACTATAGTAAGTACAAATTATAACATTTTAACGGTAGCTAGTAACAAATAAAATTCTTTTGATAGCTATAAGAATGTTATTTCTTAGTTGGACAGCTCCTGGAATTGTGACCTGGCTGTCGACATATTCCACACAATCTTTTCTGGGGTTGTTTTGAAGTAGATGGGTTGACAGTAACTGATTCATGAGTAGCAGCAGGAGAGTCATTCATTTCACTCAGAACTTCAGTTGGTGAACTAGCTCTACTTACAGGCTTTGGAGTTGTAGGTAAGGGACAAGTAAGGTCCTTATCGTCTGGTGGACAAAAGTCTCTAATTTTGTCATACAGGTACCAGGTTCGATCTGGAGTAAGACCCTTTGGCTGCACAACTGAAGGGAGTTGACTAGGGTTTGGAGTCCAATCCCTCTTCAATAAGACTAATTTCCATTTCACTTGTGTCTGAGCGCTCCTTAACAGTCACATTCCCTGGTTTCTCCGTATCAAAAATGAAGTGGTGTAACTTTTTGATGCCAGATATTTTTTTAAAATTTGTGGCAAAAAAAGTGGTCCAGTCGTAAGTTTCCACTAAAGTATTACCATCTTCTGTTGTGACTAACTGAGAATAGTTACACTCTGCTGACATGTTCACAACTGCTGCAAGTTTTGTTAAACTACCAATTTTTGTTTTCCGGTATTTTTGCTTTAGAAGCCCAAAACACCAATCAGGTGCAAATTTGGTGTGGCCTACAACCAAAAAAGAAAGAGTTATTTTGGTGTGTCTTTTAGTAAGTATTCTCCACGCTAAATACTGTATCATGCAATTATTTTTGTTTTGTCCTGTACAGTTATCGGCATGGAGAAACACTTCTGTCTCACCAAGGCCATGCGTTTCAAAAAAATGATGAAGCTGGCTCACAACTGCATTAGCCCCCTTTCCACAGTCACCACTTTCATCATTTAAATAATTAACTTGACGAGGTATGCCCTCACAATGAACCCCAAAAATACTGCACTTTCTAGGTACCAAGAAATACATTGGGCCTGGTTGAAGTGGGTCAGATGGATAATGTACCTGCAAAAGAAAATAAATGTAATTACTTTGTGGCTACAACAATTATTTAATTAACCTTTTTTTATTGTAGTCATTATTATTTATTTAATTTTTTAAGATACTCTAGTACTCTTACCATTTGTGCATAATCAAATGAATAATGGACTTTTATGTTTTCTGAATTTTCAGGTATTTTTCCTGATAATGGAGGAGGTTGGAAAATACCATTTAGTACAAAGTGGGACCGGATAGACTCACGACATTCCTTTGTAATAGATCTATAGTATGATCTCTCCATGGTAACCACTCTCAAGTGTTCGAGAGCATTTTGAAGTACTGAAGACTTCTCTGCTTCAGGCGAGTTTGCTGTTCTAAGCACAGTTTGGCTATTTTGCTGGCATTGCCAACATAAATCTGCCATAGGCCTCATCAGGATGACTGATGGCAAAAGAGTTCGCCAAAAATGACAAAAAGTTGAGTATGCCACAACGTGTGTATCAGTACAAGCATTTGCGGCATTTTGGTAAAGCTTCCATATGCCCATTTTTGAAGTACTTGAAGGCAGAAGCTTTACGTCACTTTTGCGGTAACCTGGAAGTCTTCCTGGTAGAAGGAGGCCATTTTCCTCCGTGTAATTCACCAGAAAGGAAATAACATGCTGAACGGACTGAAGATTAAGAGTGTTGTGAGGCAGACGCTTGGAATTACCATGGACTCGAGGAAGAATTCCATGATCATGGTAACTTTTGGCTATGTTTTTAAGTCGTTTGATTCCAATCCCATGCAAAAACAGAAATGTCTTGAGACAGATACTTTTCCCCTTATGATGATATGAATAATGGATACGGACTCTCGGAGAAGGGGAATGCCTTGACTCTGTAGATACACCGCTGCTGATATCACCAAAAGCTAAAAGCTGACCAATTAAAAGCATATCCAATTCAATTCGTGATATTTGCTGACATTGAGATCTGCATTCTTGCACATGACTAGCTGAAAACTGTAGCACACAATCTTTCCCTTTCCACTTGGAGCAGCCACAACCTCCATCAATAAACATAGCTACTAATCGATCTTCATCAATGTCTGATGGTCGAAGTGTTACTTCAATGTCAGTAAGTGTGCATAATCGTGACAAAGCAGACGTCTCCAAGTCAGAGCCATCTTCTGGTACTACCTGTTCATCATCATCTTCCTCTACAATCTCACTTGTACTCTCAAAATCTGTATTACAGTAGTCCTTCTCAATACTAGTCTGAACATCACTACCATTGTCAATTTCCACTGATTCTTCATTCAAGCCTATGTAGTAGTAATAAATATTAGAATTTGTTTAATTTTGTTGAGTTGGCATTCTGTTTTATTACTGTTTGGTATTAGCTAACACATGCACTTACCACTGTCTAAATCAAATTCCTCATCACAGTCCTCCCTACTGGTAAAGTAGTCTTCAATCACAGTTGCTATGGCTTCCTGGTCACAACAAGAATAGTTGTTAATTGAATTCACTAACTCTGAAACCTCACGGGCACTGGGGTTCGCCATATTCACTTAAAGCGGCGGTTAACAAAGGGATTACGTCACTCTTAATTGATTTTACCGCGGAATTGCAAGATGTTACCGCGCAATTGCCCGCGATGGAATTCCGTGCACGGTAAGACGCCATTTTGCCTAGCTTTTTCAAGCGTCTGTTTTTCTACTTTACCGTTGGAATTAAGCCCCGAAACTTCACCCAGAGGTAGGCATAGTGTCATAGCTAAATGTACTTGCTTAACCTTAAAATGGGAAAAAATCGACCCGTCGTCGTTTTATGGCAACAACTCAATATCCGTTTTTGCGCGATAAGGTCCCTTTTCCCAAATTCGGTCACATATATATAATACTTATAGCACGAGTCAGAGTACAATATGGGAAAATATTTTACGAGCACGCAAAATATTTTCACGAGCCAAAGGCGAGTGAAAATGTGGCGTGAGAGTAAAATATCATTCCCATATTGTACGACGAGTGTGATAAGTGATTTATTTCTTCTTTGAAATTTTTCTCAACCGGTTACAATACAATTTTCATTGATTTTACTCGCTACGCGCGCGCTACAAGGAGCGTACAATATAAACCGTACAATATGGGAGAATACAGAACGCTCGCGTGATGCGGAAATATTCAAGTAAAAATATCAAAGCTGCAATAAATATATATATATATTATATATATATATTATAGTAGATATAGTAGAACCTCACTTATTTGGGTGCCTTGGGTTTAGGAAGTGGGGAGGGGGTGCCCGTAAGTTAGAATTGCCCAGTATCTCAGAATAATAGATGGAAACACATTACATGCATTCAAAACATTTAATACCTACATGACCAGTTTTGCTGGCTCATAAATAATTTAGGCTGCACTGTCAGCAACTATTAATACTGCAGCTGTTCTTCTGTTATAACTTTACCCTACCAAACTTAACAATGCCAGGTAGAGGGAGATGTTACATCTTAGAGGTCATAAAGGAGGTTCTGATCTATATGTCTCCTCAATCTATTAAAGAAAAAAGTGGACAACTACAACATTAAAAAAATTCTACTCTTAGTTAGTGTAATGCACTAAGTGAGTGTAACTTTAAATAATATAACAAGTATATTGATTATAACCGCAACCTCAACTCTGTTCACCATAACTGAAACGTACATGTTTTTTTACTCTGTAGCTCCTTGCAGTTATAACCAGGGTGGACATATTGGAGTATAGCATAACTAGTATGGCTTCTCCTCACTGGCTCTACCACCCCATCCTGCTGTGGTGTAGCTCACTATTCCCTGGGGGCTTTATTCCATATTAGTATAATGGTGCTTATAGGATGAGTAAGTTTAAGCTCTCGCCAATGAGCTAGTCGCAGTGGCATAGGAAGGGGGGGAGAGGGGGGCTCTGGGGGCTGGAGCCCCCCCCCCCCCCCAATAAGTTTGGGGCACAATCTAATTAGGTGATTTCTCACATGAACACTTTCAAACCACAAAAAAACCTTGCCTTTGGAGCCTCCATACACTGAAACTTCTTCCTACACCACTGAATTTGGTGTGTTAATTAGAAACCCATGTAACAGTTCACTATAACTAAACAATCAGAAAAATGCTTCTTGAAGTCTATAGACATCGTTTTATTTGAGTGTCTCTATCCAGTCATAATGACAAGAGTCTTTAGTTTATGTACAGGACTTTTAGAATATGTACAAATGTGACTTGTGGAAGTATAGAGTATGTAAGGTCTACTGCAGAGTCCCAGAAGAAGTCTCATAAAAAAGACCAATAATGCTGCAATGTAGCTATTAAAAAAAGAAAGTGACTTTTAAATTAGCTCATGTACTTCAATACTAGTCTGGCGTTGCCGACCCTTTACCCTCTATTAATACGGAAGGGGGGAGGGAAAGGGTCTGGTAACAGTAGTATCATGGACTTGTTCGAGCCGCCAGTATAGTGGCGGCGGTTAATTACCTTAGAATCCCTCGTGGGTGGATAAATGACGTCATTTTGTGCAACGTAAGTTAAGCTAAGTTTGCTCTAAGCTGACTAGAAATCTTGCATAATTTTTCAAAATTACGAAAACATTTCTTACACATTTTGCCTGGATTTTCTGGGTCTCTGAATACCTGATAGTAAGGAATGCCTTGAACCTGTAGTTCATTACTTATCAGAATTTTCCACTCTGCAAAAACACTCTCTCTAGATCCAGAACCTGAAACAGAATCAGAACCTAGCTTCCTTCTTTCCCTGGACACTTGTAGGTCTTCCCCACAGCCTAAACAGAATTTGGGGTTTACCTCCATCGCCTTTCAGAGTGGTGCGGATCGTTATAATAAACGTCATTTTACGTCATTATTATTAAATTCCTGATAATTTAATTAAATTCCTATAGAACAAGTCTATGATACTACTGTTACCAGACCCTTTCCCTCCCCCCTTCCGTATTAATAGAGGGTAAAGGGTCGGCAACGCCAGACTACTTCAATACAACATCAAGAAGTGACAAGCAACTCTGTGTAATCTTTGTAGCAGGTGGCTTTAATTAAAACAGTATCGTATACGATTAATGGGTTTTTTCCTTTTTCCTTTTTTCTTAAGCAAATACCATCCTTTCAATTAGGCAAACACTCTTGTAGCAGCCCGCACTTTACTCTCACACAGGATTTCTTTATATTCTTCTGTCGTCTGAAGGCCGATTATGAACTGGGCTGCTAGTCAGAACAAGATGATAAATCTGTCCATGATACTCAGACTTTATCACTGGTTGTCTCCACATGTGTCAGGAGCTCAATGGACAGTTGGAATATAGGCCTATAAGGTTGTAGATTGCTAACTTGCCTGGTGCGATGTGCAGAGTGAATCATCAGCAAGCTGCGATGTAGCGAGTTCATCTACCAGTTTCTGAGAAAGTGATCCGCACTTTAAGTCGTGGGTGTGGCAATTGTACCATTGGTGGTATAGTTAGTTTAGTTTCAGTAGTTATAGGATGTTAATTGGTGTGTTATAAATATTTTTAGTGAGCTATTTTTAACAATCTTAATTTAGTTATGACAATAAGGCAAACTACTAAGCTTATTCGTTTTAGTTTAGTTAAAGATTACAACACTATTCTCTTGTCCACTTGAGTTCCGTTAAACAACCAATCACAGTGCAAACACCATCTTCAAATAAAAAGCTTCAGTACCGCTAATTTTACAAGTTGTTATAACTGATGTCACCAATATGGCTATTGATGTACTATGCCTTCTACAATGGTCTATGGCAATAAACCCTGATAGGATTGGCAAGTGTACTGAGTATATCATACCTATCCATCATCATAGAGGTGTACAGTTAGCTAAGTTAGTGTTATATATTAGACATTTCAAGGAGAAATTGGGAAATATAACTAGAATAACCACTTCACTTTTTCCATGGCAGTTTAGCTAATAAAACAGCTAGAATTAGCTTTAGTTTATGTCCGTTATTTTTAATGAAAAACCATAATCTAATAGCAAGCCCCTAAGTAAACCACTTAATGACTCAAGTTGCCCAACTAGCCTGGAATGTCCCAGATAATTTGATGTGTCCTTGTTCTGCACGAATATGGTGTTAGTCCTGGAAATTGAGTTAAATTGATAGTTTAACCTTTGAACTTCATTGAATAGAGTATTTGGTATTACCACAATTACAACTTGAGCAAGTGTGTCTGTAGGTATGACACATAGTACGCTTCAGTTGCAAACAATAATAATTAAATAAATGTGGGTGTGATTAGGGGTGTGGTGCCTTGTCCTGAAAATTGTTTTGGAAAGTTGGCAATAGTGCTGACCCAACAATGAAACTTATCTGGTGCATCGCTATCATGTGAAGTGATTTTCCACTGTCCTTAATTAGAGGGGTAGGGGTGGGGAGGGAGAGACAGCCAGATTTTTTTCTCCCAATAGTGATGGGGGAGGGGCTAGTCCCCTATTTTAATGTCAGTAGTATGCACAGCGTGCATGCTTGTGTAATAGCTAAAGCGGCAACCCTCTTACTGCAGAACCTCACTCAACTACTTGCTTAAATATTCCACCTATTTCTTCTCTTTCTAGACTTCTGTGTTGCAACCTAACAGAGTTTGTTAGTGACATGCACATATCAAATATTTAGTCATTTCTGATTATCTTTTCATGTCTCAAATTACTTGCTCATATTGCTATTTTGGCTGGTTTATTAGTTTTGTAACTAGACTTCACAAACCAATTTTCATGCTTTCATGGCTCCAGTTAGAGGTTCAAAATTGGTAAGAAACCCTTAAAGGCAACCATCCTCCCATCCCATCTCACAGTCTCACCCCCACACATTTTGGTAGCTGTTTCCACTCATGAGATTTATGTGATAATTGTCTCTACAAAGTAAAATTTCAAGACCCCTCCTTTTTCAGTCTAGTTGCTCTTAAATAAAGGAATAGTCTGCTAGATTCAGTCTGATAATAGACAGTATGATTTAATGTATCCATGTATTAAGACAAATTAGTTCGAAGAATGAAATATGTCACATGTCCATGGTTTCTTTTCCCATGCACATTTATTTACTATATACTATATATATATATGATATTAACAATACCGAGTAAGTATGTCAATTCACCAAACCTTTCTTAATAAAGTGATTTCTTGAACTTACACAGGGTGAAAAGAATCCATTTACAATCATAACAAAATCTGTAAACTGTCTTGGTAATTAAAGTTAACAAATTTTTTTTACCAGGCTGTAGAGGTACAAACTAGTTATCAACACATTATACACTAATTTAAGATTTTGTTTTATTTGTCAATGGACACTTTTCAGGCAGTGTTAACCTTTCTAGAACTGATGAAGTTCACCATATTACTTACTTTTTTTATCGTTGAAATAACTGGCCACTTTTTTGTTGCAGCTGGGACAGGTATCACTGCTATAGTTCTCTAAGCAGGACTTGCAAAATAGCTTCCCACATTCTTGGCACTGCTGTGGATTCCTGGCTGCTCTGGAGCATATCACACACTTCATTCCAACGGGCAACTTCGAAACAAATTTATAATCCTGTGAGGGAGTGGCAGGCTGAATCGATCCCAACATTGAAGTAGCCATAGCACTGCAAGAAAGTATCCTGATTAGATCTAGCTAGGTGCACCGAGCCAAGTAACCTGAGCTGGGGTGTACAGAGACCAGTTAGCGCTAGTACAATTTGGGCGGAGTTGTGAATAGTTTGTCCTGGCTTCCTTCTATTTAAATAGCGGCATATGAAAGGGCGGGGCTGCAAACAATGTCTCGCGTAGCAAACCCTTTACCAAACCCCTACGCGTGGCTGTTTGGTAAGGTATCGTCCCGAGTTTGCCGGTTTATTCGCGCTTGGATGGAATGCACGTTCATAGTGACCATGAAAATTAGTAGTATCAATTTGAAAACCACAATAAGACTGGAAGTATGATATTAATATTGGAGGCAGTCTTCTATTGAATAGAGATTCATCTTCAATAGAAGTATTGTATTCATCGAAATGATTAGTTCATTGGTAGATTATCCTAAATTGTATTAAAATAGGAAACTCTACATGCATAATCATTGCTGGCTGGTTCTCTTAGGTAGAGGCAGCCAACAATGGCCACGGAACACCTTAGAATAGGAGATGTGATACTATTATACTATTGTGGGGCAGATTCCAATCAGCAAAAGCATGACAAAAGTGAGATTAAGAAAGAAACAGGTTATGTCACGGCAAGCCTTTCAGGGTATGTCAATTAAAGAAACTAGGATTATTTGTAATATATAAACTAACAGTTGATAATTGCCTTGATTTATAATTGAAATGTTATACTGTTTCAGGTGTTTTAAGCAACCCATTTTGACAGTAATAAAAGAAAACAAGGCAGAACTAAGCAATATTGAGAGTAAGAAAATATATGTATGGTAGCTAATGAGGCCATAATTGGGGAAGTTATTATTGTCTTAAGCTATGTTAATATTTTATTTCTGTTAATTACATCTTAATTTGTGTTTAATATGTAGTGTGTGCATTTTTGGTGCATTCTGCTAACAAGTACATTGCCATGAAACAACACAAAGAACTTGGCAAGCAATTGGCAGAGCTGCAAAATCAGTAAATATAAGATGTAATGCAATAAATTAAATGTAAAGATCTCTTTGTGATAACAGAAATGATATAAATCTGCAAGATCTTTTAATGCTTCAGGTTGAGCAAGCATTGGTAAACTGACAGCAATACTATTATATCTACTGTAACATGCTTTAGTAGCAAATGTAACATGTAAATGTATTAATGGCAAAAATAACTTCATTTATGGACACGAGTCTAGCTTCTAACAATTTACACAGGCACTTATACTCACAACATATTTTATATTTTAAGCCATTTATTATGTATTTTAGAGGGGTTGTGTGAAACAAGTAGAGAATCATTTTAGGCACAGACGACTCCAAGGTCAACCTGTCCATTTTAAAGACAATATTCAACTTCAACATTTTCACTGACAGGAAAATACATCAAAGTATTCCTAGACAGAAAAAACCCAGTGACTCCAAATACTGGTGGGTTTAGTTATTTTTTAATAATAATAATAATAACAACAACAACAACAACAACAACAACAATAATAATAATAATAATAATAGCTAATAATAATAATAATAATAAAATAATAATAACAAAAATAATAATAACAGCAACAATGATAATAATAATAAATAATAATAATAATTCTAGGTGTATCTGGAAAGATGATTGTGAATGTATATTATTTCGTCTCCATCCTCAGGGTAGTAATGTCCATTGCAATAGTCATGTGAAGTTCAAAAGTGTTGCCAATGAATTCAAATTCCTTCGTTGTGGCAATAAAGTTTTAATGAATAAAAAATGAGCATATATTCAGATGATAGGTAAGTATTGAAATTCTTTTGTTTCAGTTGGTGATAATGGGGAAAAATTCTTAAATACTAGTGGTATGCATGTGCATAATGGTGGCAAGTGAAGGGTTTGTTTGTTTGGATGAATGGTAGTCAGGCAGGAGGTGAATGGGAGTAGTTATCTCTGACCTTCAGAATCCTCCCTGATATCCCAACTAAAGATAACTTGTGCTACTGCATTCTTACTTTGCAATATGTCAAGCACCACTATGTGGCGGGGTACTTGCTATCATATTATCCATCTTACGAGTGTATCTGGATAGTACAAATGAGGATAAAGACTATAATGAGCTATTGGCCCAAGTAAATGACCAAATGGCATTTATTATGAGAATCTGCTAGTGTTCATTTGAGGTATTGCTTAGATATTTTAGCAACAATATTTTAGCAACAATGATTTGGGACTGCATGTCCATTTGGCTTGTGTAATAAGATTAAGCCTGAAGTTATATAAGTTTCCCTCTCCTGCTCTCTTTTTTCTGAACTATCTGAGCTTTTCTTGTACCCCATCTCTCCTATCTTCAACTATTCTTCTTGAGTCATGGAGCCCCCTTTTACTTTGTCTATCTCTCCTGCTTCTGAATTTCTGTCCTACTTTGAGAACCATTTGTATTCTATTTCGTACTTTAGCCTTTCTTTTGAAAACTAACACTCGTTGATTCCACCTGCTTTTTAGTTATAATTAATCGCTCGCCTTTCTGCCTTCTCTTCCCCTCCCTTCCATTTTAAACCTACACCACCTTACCTGCTGATTCCATCCACTTTTCAGTTACGATTAACTGCCTTTTACCTTCTCTTCCATACTTTTACCTTCTCTTCCATACTTTCACCTTCTTTTTTTGAAGCCTACGCCGCCTTCTGTCGTCGACTGCACCCGCTAACCAGCACATAACATCTACAACCATGTAATTGCAAGTATCCCATTATAGATGCTGCGTTATTGAAGCAACTTTGGGCAGTGTCAATGAATTTGATTAGCTAATTTTGGAAAGACTAGGTAACATTATTGCATTGTAATAAGAAGAAGGTCTATAACTTCCTGCATTGTTTCTTTACTTAGGACCCATGTTGAAGAACTCTATTGAAGAAGAAGGAGTCGTAAGGAAGTACCTGTCTACACCTCACAGATAAAATATGCAGAGAAACATCACAAACATCAGCGCAATGTACTGGGACCTAATGAACTCTACAAGAGACCGTTTACCACAACACAAGATTACGGAAGATGGCTGCTGGAGAAGAAGGAAACAGATGTGTGGACCTACCAGAAGAGACATGCCCATGTCAACAGTGAGATGACCAGGTAGGAAGCCACCATACAGTAAAACTTCTATTAACGACCTCTCCGAGAGGTGACCGACCTCTCTGAAGATACCAAATCACGCGCCCCTGATTGCAACTACAACACATTTAGAAACTCCGAGAGGCAACTACCTCTTATTTCTGACCAGCGACCAATTTCTCAGTCCCATCTTGCTCACAATAAATACATTCGCCCCTCTACGAGCGGCCAAAGACCACACCTACTGAAATTTGAGAGATTACGGGCATGCGTAAGCAAGTAAGAAATAGCATACGACACTACTTCTACAGTATCCAATTGTGTCTGGGACGTAAAGTCTTTGCTAAAATGCATGCTCGCTGGAAAGTTTGGTGCTTCTTCATCTGAACAAAAAGTGCAGGAAATACTCTCCACGGGACAGTAAGAGCTACTAGAGAGGCTCCTATAGTCTGTATGAAACCTGATATGTAAGCTAGTAATGTAGCTGCAGTGTACTTCCAGCGACACAGAAGGAATCTTGTACACTGTCTCGGGGAAATCCAAAAATCTACACCAGCAAAGCAAACCGCAGAAATCCAGAAATGTAGTACCAGTTTTAGAAATCCACCAAGAAATCTGACAGTTCTCACGCGAAATATAGAAATCAGGCGAGAAATACAGAAATCAATTGGTTTTATGTTATTCATAGAGGTTAGAAATCCGGGAATCAGTTAGAAATCTTGAGGAAATCTGGTGGGTTTCAAAATCTCATACACTAAAACTGGTTATGTCTGACCCCTCGACTTCTAGCCTCCATTATATGTATCTAATTTTTCAATAATTTAATTGTTCTTATGAAGTACCAGTAACTATGGAGACAACAAGCTCTCAGTTAGTAAAGAACTGATCGAGTTTCTTGAAATTATTTCTGGTAAAGGATAGTTAATTATAGTAGCCACTGACCACATTTCTGGTGACATGAAGAAACAAGTAGTGTAGAGCTTGAGCACAAATGACGAGGTTACATAAAACTGCAGTATTGTTATATGATTAATTATTACTTCTTACACTCCAGCTACTAAAAACGGTCGAGTTTTTAAATTACGTATACAGTAAAGGGGTTTCAATGCCATAGTAACCACCCGCCCCAACTTTTGACTTGAAAGACAACAACACGTATTTGTAAGGAATTACCACACAGGTTTGAACCTAATCCTGTATTAAGACATGCAATTGCTGTAGTAGTCCAAAAAGCTGTGTAAGATTTATTTGTTAGTTAAATGTTTACTTTGCAATAAGCACTACATTTTCACACACACACTTGTTCACTGGACATACCAACACAAGACTTACCCTCGTGGTTTTTTCAAGTACATACTGTTGTGTAGGGCTTATAACTATGACAAATAGCACATTAATTTACCACCACCACTAACTCGAATAGGAATGGAACTCCAGTAAGTTTTTAAGTTTCAACTGCACCTGCAAAATAAATCAAAGCGGTGAACCATTCAATTTCCTTGGATGATACGGGTAAAGATTGATGGACGAGAGGATTCTGTTTAGTGAAGTTTGGGACAGGGTCGACCACCACACTGACACAAAAAATGCCAGGGTAAAAGTACAAATTTGATATATGTACGTCCAAACATATAAAAAAATATCCCTGATTCTCAATTGTGTTACCACTGATAGTATCATGCTTGATTCACTCACTTTCTTACCTAATAATTAATTACTGCTCTGAGAAGTGGCTTAATAATCTGAAGAAAATGATACCATATAACGTACAGTGCACTTGTAAATTACTACAGGATTACCCGAGTTTCAATTGAACTCCCGATTACTCCCACATGCTCACTTGTAATTTTAACCGTTACATACATGCACATATATATACACACACACACACACACACACACACACAAGTATTGAGCTTGTTATGAGGTACATGCCTTTAGTTAGCAAGCATTCCAGTCTCGCGAGTCTAGAAGCTCGAACATTGTGCTTAGGAACACTAAAGTCAAAGTGCAACTGTATGCACTGTATACTGACAAGAGGCTCGGAACCCTTGGTGGGTGGCTCGCAATGCCACACTCGCTCGCCAACTTTTGTGTGTGAAGCTAGCGGTTTATTGGTTCTTGCGAGTGAGAACACATTTTAAAGTTGGCACCACGTTGCTGTGGTCAGTAGACGTGGTGAGAGGGTGGACTTCACCAGCTCATTAACTACATTAACATCTGCGGATACTTGCACTGGATGTTGAATTTGAGTTGACTAGATTCTTATTTGTGTGTTTCCTTCAGGTCAGTCCGTGCTGGTTCCTCTGACTTCCTCCGTATCCTTCACTCCATCTTCGTCAAAACTCATTTCATTGTTTAGTTGCCTGTTAAATCCTTGACTCCTTGTGTATGTGCGTGTGTGTTTGTATGTGTGTGTGTTTGTATGTGTAAATGTATGTCCCAGGGCAGTTGGGTAGCACTTCTAAGGTACTGGTCGACATTGGAACTAACTACTATGTGGAGAAGGTTTGATTATATGCACATTTTCCTAAAGTCACTGAAATACGTGTAGTGTATAGTAAAGGTTTTTGGTTGTTTCTTGTTTTTGTTTGTATGTTGTTGTTTGTTTTTTGTTGTTTATTGGTTGGTTTGTTCTTAGAAAACAATAGTCAGCTCTAATTCTTAACAGCTATAGAGGAGTACTAGTGATGTGCTTGAGCACAAATGGCGAGCGAGCCTCCCAAGTGAGGCTACGTAAACCTCAATACTGCTGCATGGTGAATTTTAACTTCCAACACTCCAGCTACTAAAAAAAAATGTAGTTTATAGATTACATAGATAAGGTAAAGGGGTTTCAGTGCCATAGTAACCACTCGCCGTAACTGTTTGACTTAAAAAAAAAAAACGAAAAGAAAAAACAACAACAGGCATTTCTAAGGAATTACTGACAGGTTTGAAACTAACCCTATATTAAGACATGCTTACTACTGTAGTAGCCAACTATCTGTGTAAGGGTTGCTAAAATATGTATTTGTTAAACATTTACTTTGTGCTAATCTTTAGCTAAACATTAAGCACTACACTTTCACACATACTTGTTCACTAGACATACCAACACAAGACTTACATTTGTGATTAGACTATTGGACAATGGATTTTCAAGTAAGAACAACAGTGTTGCGTAGGGTGTATAACTATGACAGAGAACGCATTAACTTACCACTGCCACTAATTTGAATGAAAAATAAACTCTGGTTTGTTTGTAAGTTTTTACTGCACCCACAAAAGAGAATTCAAAGCGGTAAACAATTCAATTCCATTGGACGATACGGGTAAAGATCAATAAACCAGAGGATTCTGTTTAGTGAAATTTGGAACGGGGTCGAACACCGAGCTAACACAAATTAGCGAGGGTCAAAGTACAAATGACATACATATGTCTGCATATATTATAAACAAATATCCCCGATTCTCAATTTGACACCTCTGTGTAGTGTCTTGCTTGCCAACTAATGACGACTCCTCCCTGCCAAGCCGTAGAAATTTCGTATACTTGTGTGGTGTATATTGAACGCCAGTGTATGCTAAAGTACTATACTTACTATATACTTACACTATGCTGTTATTATTTCCATAAATAGCAACTTATTTAAAGCTTAGAGGTAAGAGGCTTCCATTCAACTAGGCACACGCAATCAGTCCATTATTATGCCATATTTGATGTGATCCTATATTGTTATAGCTAGTAAGGCTATGAGTGTGGGTGTGGCTTTAGGGGAAAAAACGAGAGAATTGATTGATCATAACATATAGCAACAGCAGTGGCAAAAGTTAAATAGTCAAGCATTGTTAATTGATTTGATTATAATAATGGACAGTCTGAATAAAGGACACTCTGAATAATGGACACTTTGAATAAAGGACACTCTGAGTGTTGCTCATGTCCAGTCAAGCCTGACTTATATAGCACTGTAGCTTGCTAGATCCTTCTTCTCGCACTGGTTGCCTCCCACAAGGCTATTAGTGACCCCACCACCACCAGTATGCGGTGCCACACCCTCTTGTCGTAGCGACATCCCACCACCGCCAGTATGTGGTGCCACACCCTCTTGTCGTAGCCACGTCTCACCACCACCACCGGTATGCGGTGCCACACCCTCTTGTCGTAGCAACGTCATGTTCTTGTCCACCTTAATTCCCTCCCCCATCCAAGACAGGAAGCCCTGTTGGACAAAGCTAGCCATCCCGTACTCGTCTTTGAAGTGAGGCAGAGTGAGCAGCAGTTGGGAGGCTGTCACGTTCCCTGTGGTGTTGCTACAGAACATCTGGTTACATATGTTCTTATACATGACGGGGAACTCGTAAGCAGACGGGATACAGAACCGCAGAGTGTACTCTTGCTCATACTTGATTATGTAAGAGGTCATGGTAGCCTTCATGTGGCTCAAAGGAGGCACTTTTATCCTCTCCTCCTGCTCGTAGCTGAAGTTGAAATCTGCCTCGAAGGCATGGCTGCTGGACTTGTGTGTGTTGTAACCGCCAACTACCGAGTAGCCTCCAGACATGGACAAGCCCATCACCTTGGCACCGATGTTCCCGCCCATCCCCCAGTTCACTCCGTTGAGTGGTCTGAACTGATACTGGCTCTCCTTGGAAGAGAAACGGTTCTTCTTAACCCTCAGTAAAGTTTCGTCCACTTCTTGGTATGAGCGGTTTGTATACTCTTTGGTGGTGATATCTACCACAGTTCTCGTCTTCTCTATGACTTGCTGACCGGTAGACTCGACGTAGATGGCAAAAGAGATGTTGTCAAGAATGTCCAGGACCCATGGCTTTCTTAGCACCACGATGTTGTCTCCATACATAAACTTAGCAGCACTCACATACAAGTCCCAGAAAGTGGCAGTTTGACTTTGACCAGCAAAAGTAGTCAATTCAGTAGCCATTCTGATTAGACGTGCTCGGAGTAAACAATAATTGAGAGGTTAGGCACAGGAAAACGCACTGTGAAGTCAACCCAACCTAGCTAAGTGCTCAACTACAGTCACCCACTAAACAATTAGGAATTATGTTTAAGCACTATAATTAAAGATATGTAAGTAGTAGCAAGTAGAACAGCAATAGGAACAGCAACTGAACTGAGGGCCCCAACCTCACCCTTTTATAGGCCAGGCTCCAGGTGTGAATAAGTGTTTAGTCTGATAGTCAATGAGTGTGAAGTGATATAATTAAGGGGTGATGAAAACAGAGGGAGGGGCAGACAAATAAGAATAGTCATAACCAGGCAGTCATCATTCAGGGTGTGGCCTGAACACATTCGAGTGTGCTCAGATGGTGGGACTTAAATAGAGTGTGTAGTAGATGAAGTTTTTTATAATACTAGCTTGTGGGAAGTGTGACCACGATCTGGTGATAGATTTGATAAACACATAACAATAGGGTATTTTCAAATTTGCAGGACAGGAAAGGAGCACTGGATTTCTTCCAACGTAAAATAGAGTATGTCACCAAGAGCATGGAAGGCGTGCAGCAAGCACTGAAGGAGAAAGATGTAATGAGAGACCGTAAGTCTGAGGAGAAAAGTGTGGCGAGACAGGCTGTGGTGTATTTGGGAGTGGCAAGTACTGTATACTGTTGAGAGGAGGGTAGCTAGCTCTGGAGTGGGGTGGGTAGTTGCATAGTTGCCAAGTTTATGAAACTAATTTTAGGTACAGGTAAAACCACACCCATCTTAGTGAGCCACACCCAAAATCACACCCATTTTAGTAAGCCACACTTAAACCATGCCTGTTGGGGTCGTAAATCCCAACACTTGGTTTCGAAATAGTAATCGAAGGACCAGCTCTGTGATAATTCACTGAGCAGTAGAAATAAGTTTCAATTGGTTAAATCACGATAGTAAATATGAGTACAACATGCTAGAACAATAGTAAGTGAATAAAGTAGCGTAACTAAGGTGAATGAAAAAGTTTGTGCATTATATACGTTCACTTTGACAACTGAGACATCGACGAAGACATCGACGAAGACATCGACGAAGGCGAACTTGACGTTACCCGTTCACGCAGGCGCGGTCTGGTCTGACCTAGACATGCTGGGGGGGAAGGGCTGATCCTCTACAATGAGGATTAGTCTGTTTGTAGCTCTTGTGTACTGCTTTCCTTTGCAAAGGAGATCGACAGTTCGTGTCAGTCCATCATCTCCTGGAAATATCTTTGTCACCCTTGCCAAGGGCCAGTCACGATTGAATAGGAGTTCATCTTTTAACAGAACTATATCTCCTACCTTATAATTGTGTGTGGGCCTCTTCCACTTATACCGAGCCGTCAGAGATTGCAAATATCGGGTTTTCCAGGCTGACCAAAGTTCTCTTTTTGAGCAAGGAAGTATGAACCTCGGCATCTTGTTCATGAACTGGAGGAGCTAGTAGAGGACGGCCTATCAAAAAATGACCTGGTGTGAGTGCTAATGTATCATCAGCATCAGTGGAGTTCACTGGTATCAATGGACGGGAATTGAGAATAGCCTCAGCTTCTGTAAGAATAGTGTAGAGTTCATTGAAGGTAAGTAAATAGGATGACATGCGCTTCCTGAGAAGCGTCTTCATACTTTTTACCCCAGCTTCCCAAAGTCCTCCATGGTGTGGAGCTCTGGGAGGACTAAAATGCCATTGTAGGGATGTTCTGGTAGCTTCATGTGAAATAGCTTTGGCTGTGGATGGTGATGACAGTAACTTTTTAATTTGTTTTATTTCATTGTGAGCACCGATAAAGTTTGTGCCATTGTCAGAGAAAAGGTGTAGAGGAGTACCTCTCCGAGCTGTGAAGCGATGAAATGCAGCCATAAATTCCTCCGTGGTGAGATCGGCTCAAAGTTCGATGTGAACAGCCTTAGTGGTTAAACAAATAAAAAGACAGGCATAACACTTGACTCTGGTAGGCTTGCGAACTTTTCCTTGGCGAATATAGAATGGTCCCGCGAAATCCATTCCAGTACGCTCAAATGGTGGTGCTGGTGTAGTTCTTGACAGTGGGAGCATTCCCATTCTCTGGTTTAGAGGTCGAGAGTACGCTTTTTGGCACATAGGACAACGACGGCTAATAAGCTTGAGAAAATTTCTTAGGCCAGAGATGTAATATGTCTCTAAAATTACAGACATGAGAGCAGATATACCAGCATGTTTATATGTAATATGTAGAGTAGAAAGGAACAGTTTAGTGAGAGTAGAGTTTAAAGACAGGAGTATTAGAGAGCGCGAAGAGAGGGGAAAGTCAGGATCTCGAACTCTACCACTGATTCTGATGAGCTGATCAGTACCCAGTGAAATGTCAAACTTTGAGAGCGAATGATGAACGGGTAGACTCAAAGACTTCTGCATGAGTCATCCTCTGTGCCACTTGAAGAAGACATCGTTTAGCAGCTTGAAGTTCCTCTGAGGTGAGCACACTAGACAAAATATGAGATTTATTTCGAACATTGTGAAGAAATCTCCTGATCCACGATACCACACGCGTTAATTTGTCGAAAGAAGAGTAACGAGTCCAGAGAGCGAAATCGGGATCAGGTTCGATTATTTGAACTGTAGCAACAATGGTAGCTCGAATGTCAGGTACTTCTTCTGAGCTTGTTGCAGGTGTCTGTGGCCATGAGGACTGAGAAAGAAGTAGCCATGGAGGGCCTTTCCACCACAAGGATGAAGAAATCAAGTTGCACGAATCCACTCCTCGACTAGCCAAGTCAGCTGGGTTGTCCTGAGTAGGAACGTGCTGCCAATGATCAGCAGGTATTATTTGTTGAATTGAGGCAACTCGATGCGAGACAAACGTCTTCAGTGTGGCTGGGTTCTTATGAAGCCAGCATAGAACTATCCTGGAATCGCTCCATGCATATATCTGAGAGAGAGGAATAGAAAGATCATGAGATACAGACCGTAAAAGTTTAGACAGTAAATGTGCTGCAACCAGTTCTAGCCTAGGTATAGTTACAGGTTTGAGTGGAGCTACCCTTGACTTGGAAGTTACAAGTGTGATTGATACAGTTCCATCTTTGTGCGTAGTTCTAAGATACACCACAGCACCGTAGGCGGAAGTAGATGCATCTGAAAAGCCGTCAAGAGACTGGTTACTAATCGGAACATCCGATGGTACAAGTCGCCGTGGAATCGGATGAGAGGAGAGAGCTGATAGTGTTGAAATCCACTGCTTCCATTTTTTGGAAATTTTATCTGGAACTGGATCGTCCCAAGAGAGTTTTAACTTCCATAGTTCCTGTAGAAGAATTTTGGATGGCACCGTAGCTGGAGAATAAAATCCCATAATATCGAACACTTTTGCAGAAATAGAGGCTATTTCACGCTTGGTTACAGGAAGATCATCATTGACAAAAGGAACAGATACATGAAAGTTATCCTTGCTCACGTCCCAGTGAATACCAAGTGTTTTGGATGCTGACAAGGGAGAAGGTAAATGAAGGTCAGCTAGCTCTCTTAAATCTTCTGGTGTAGTTTCCAGAAATGAGAGATCATTGCTTCGCCACTTTCTCAGAATCATTCCGGCCGATTTGAGCAAACGACAGAGCTCCTGTCTGATTTCGTCAGCTTCTTGAAGAGTAGACGACCCTGATAAGAAATCATCAACGTAAAACGAAGTGAGAATTGAGTGAGAAGCCAAAGGATGGGTGTCTTTGTTAGATCCAGCTAAGTGGTGAAGAACTTTTGTGGCTAGGAATGGTGATGGCTTGACACCAAATGTTAGTCTCTTCATTCGGTAGTCCCTGATCTGTCCCTGGTCATCACGTAAGAGAAAACGGTGAAGGTCTCGGTCTTGAGGTTGAAGAGCTATTTCCCGAAACATCTTGCTGATGTCAGCGCTGAATGCTATTCGGTGTAAGCGAAATTTCACAAGTATAGTAGTGAGGAGAGGATATAGGTTGGGGCCAGTAAGCAGTAGATCATTAAGAGAGGTACCGGAAGATGAGTTTGCAGACGCATCGAAGACTGCACGTAGTTTCGTAGTAGTGGATGAATCTTTGAAAACACCATGAGTGGGCAGATAGAATACATCCTTTGGAGGGTTTTCAAGGTCATATTGAGGAACTAATTCAGCATGATCAAGGGTGAGGTACTCTTTCAACACAGCATTTAAGTCCTGTTATTTGCCTTTCTTGGTCAAGGATCTTTCATTTTGGAGAAATCTGTGTAAAGCTATATTGCGCGAGTCACCCAGAGGAAGTGGGTTATCGACCCGAGGCAAAGCTACGGAGTAACGACCTTCTGGCAGGATCTGATAATGATCATCAAAATGCTGGAGGGCTGAATGATCGGAAGCAGAAAAAGTGTCTGACTCTGGGACTTGCTCTAGTTCCCACAATTGTTGAAGAGCAGAATGGAGAGAATCTTCGTTGACTTGAAGTTTTAGAATTGAGGGCGGAAGTGAATTCTGAGGAATAGCACCTCCTAAAGTCCAACCAAAGATAGTAGGGGTTGCTACAGTTGCCTTGTCCTCTGACAGTGAATTAGAGCCCTTTGTACATCGACAGACATCAGCAATACCAAGCAAAATATCTATGGAACCTCCAAGCATTGAGTCTGCTAGTGGAGACTTGCCCTTGATACAAGGCAACTGAAAAAGATCTTCAGGTCGTTTGGGTGGTGTAATAGCTTGTAATTTGGATACAATTTAGAATGAGCTGAAGGAGTGACTACTGCAGCAGGACTCGAAGAATGAGATGAACGCTTGTCTTTGTGAAGGAGGGTATGGTGCCTGTTTCCGCAGTGACTGCAGCTGTATGCAGAGGTACAGTCTCGATAAGAATGCAAGTGGCTAAGGCAGTTTGAACAGTGGTTGTGCTCTTTGACTGCTTTGTACTTCTTGGCTTGATCCCAGCCTAAAAACGTAGGACATCTGGATAGAGAATGACCTGGAGAAACACAAATAGGACAAGTAAATGACTTAGTTGGTACAACCTTATAAACTGGTTTAAATCCCTTGCTAGATGTATGTGTATGCTTGGGCGAAGGATGAGTAGGTGAAGGCTTCTTAATAGCTTCAGTTGGTAAAGCAGTATTGATACGGGCATCCACGAAGTCCAGGATGTGTTCCATCGTTGAAGGAGCATCCGTATCAGCTGAGGCTAAGGCCCATTCGTGAGCTAGTTCTCGGTCAAATTGTGACTCCAACATCATGGCCAATAGATTCGTAGCTCATAGGTTCCAAGTTTGAGAAATGGAAATCAGTGACAAACCACACCCATTAATTAAATCAACTCAATTGACCACATCCTTCATGTAATTAATGTTATGAATATAATTAATGACAATGACTATTGTTATATTGATTCATTTTGGAGAATGATTGTAGCTTTTTTGCATTTTGTAATCAATTCATCTGATAATTATAGTGTCAAAGCAGCAATCACTATTGTTCATCATAACTCTCAGCAAGCTAATAATAGTAGAGTGGCTAAGACTGGCCCTCTGTCAGTATGGACTTTCCTCAGCACTGAGAAGCCCCTTTCTGCCTCTGCATTTGAGCAAGGAATATTCAAAAGTCCAGACATCAACTATAATATATGTTCTATCCACTTATTATCAAAAATGAGTTAGCCTTGTCTTTCCTTTTTTTTTTTGCTTTCTTAGGAGCAGGTGGTTGGGAAACACTCTGCCATTGCCAGTACTACCAAGAAAGAAGTATTCAAGATCAGAAATCAAAATTTGATATGTATAAGTGTTGTGTGGAATTGCATCATGAGGGCCTACATGGATACGCTGCATGGTTTTGCTGATAGAGAGTATGGTTTTGCTGATAGAGAGTATGGTTTTGCTGATAGAGTATGGTTTTCTATTAAAGCTAGGTATTAAGTAAACTGTGGTTTCTGATAGGGGGATTTCCGTGGCAGACAATAGGCAATCAGAACTTCCGTGCGTGGCAGATTGATAGAGTAAAATTCCGTGACTGCCACGGAGCTTTCGTGGCACTTGGAACCTATGGTAGCTTCGTAGGCTCCAAGGTCCTTCAGTCCATGTATGTGTGTAGACCAAGTCTCATAAATATGAGTCAGATCCTTCCGATTATATCCGAATGAGGACCTTTTAGAGAGAAACTTGACATGCTCCTTTGCAATAGTTCGTGATCGGCCATACTTTCTCTGGAGAGCTTTCATTGCAGCGTTGTAGCTATCAGAGCCTGTTGATGCTGCTTTTACTACCTCCCTCGTCTCCGGCGTATCCATCGACTCGAGAAGGAGACAAGTCTTTTCAGAGTCACGCAGAGTGGAATCCTTGTCTATGACGGTTGTGAATAACTCCAAGAAACGCCTCCACTCTAGAGGAGAGCCATCGTACTTTGGCAGTGACACTTTTAGTCTGGAAGACCTTGAATTGACTATTATTTCTGGCTTTGTGACTTGTGTAGATGTTGAAATAGGACAGTTAGCCTCTTGAGCTTGAGCTAGAGCTCGTGTAAGATGAAACATTCCATCACGCAGTTCTGCGCACATAGTGTGTATATCCTCATCATGAACATAATCCAGTGTAGACTTTAAGTACTGTTCAATCTGAGAGTCCAGTCGAGTGATTCTGGATATGACTGAAGGAGCAAGTAGAGTGTCAGAATTATTAATTTCTTTAATGGTTTGAAATAAAATAACTCCTTCCTGATAGAACTTCATTTTTGAAATCATTTCTTCTATATTGAATATAACGTCTTGGTATTCTTCAAGTCTTGCTTCATCCTCTGCTTCATTTGAGGAGAGTTCTGAAAGATCGGAATTTTCTGCCAAAACTTCATCGTACTTATTTTGCAGGGCTTTATGGAGAGTTACGTGAGGTTTGATTTCATCTAATATACGAGTCAGGTCCACTGTACGAAGGTTGTGAAGAGCTTTGTCTTCGAGTTTCTTGAATTTTCGAAAAACCCTGGTGAATTGTGCTCGCTGTATGGTACGCTTCTTCTTTATAGATTCCACATCAGTAAGAATTTGAATTTGTTCCAATTGTTCGTGGAGCGATGTCATGGTAACAGGAACAAGCAGTCAGTGAATTTGAATTCAGAGAAAGTTAGAAACTGTATATACAGTAATCGTAACGGATAACTGAATTTGTAGGTAGGTAATATCCGTTGAGGAATATCAAAGTGGCAGTAAAGAACCAAGATTACGAGTTAAAAGAGAATAGAGTGGCTATTGAAGAGCCAAGTTGACAGGAGGTAAGGAGAGTTTTGAGTGGCTATAGGTAAGCCAATGTGCTATGGAGGGCAGATTTACTGGAACGGTCTTCTATACTCGAAGAACAAGTATCCGGCTCGAAGGACCAAAAATGTTGGGGTCGTAAATCCCAACACTTGGTTTCGAAATAGTAATCGAAGGACCAGCTCTGTGATAATTCACTGAGCAGTAGAAATAAGTTTCAATTGGTTAAATCACGATAGTAAATATGAGTACAACATGCTAGAACAATAGTAAGTGAATAAAGTAGCGTAACTAAGGTGAATGAAAAAGTTTGTGCATTATATACGTTCACTTTGACAACTGAGACATCGACAAAGACATCGACAAAGACATCGACGAAGGCGAACTCGACGTTACCCGTTCACGCAGGCGCGGTCTGGTCTGACCTAGACAATGCCCATTATCAATAGACCACATTCCTTTCAGTTCCAATTTCAAATAATATTTATTATTGGTAGTGAGGACTTTGTGTGTAGCTTTTTTTACAGTTAGTAAGCAGTTGATCATTAAACAGTTAAACTGGAAAAGCATTAAGGGTGCCCTGCCACCGGAAACCGAGGCGCGTAACCGCAAATTGACTGTTTTTGCTATGTCTTTATATTTCTTTTTCTGTGTACTGTGGGCTTACTTTGATGTTACAGATGGAATGAGCACCAACAGAGGACTCCAGCAAGCCAAATATGAAGAATGAAGACCCCTCTGGGACGGCGATACAGCTCTGCACACCGCTACTATTTGGTGTTATTTCGAAGCGGCCGAAGGAACTAGCGTGCTCTTTTTTTTTCCAGAGGTAGCTAGCGGGCTTCTTCACAACATTACAGAGCCATATTTCTAATAAATATCTATATTCTTTTTTTGTAAATAGTAAAATTTTCGTGCCGTTTTACTCCTGCGTTATTCTAAAAAAATCTCTCTGTAACTTTATTCTAAGGGGGGTATGCTGCTTGTGCGCAAAATTTGGATTCAATTCAATGATCAATTCCACGAAATATCGATTTATATTTTCAAGTTGACTACTGATTCGCTATTTTACCCCGCCCCCAATAACGTTGAGCTCCGCGGACGCGCAATTTGTTGGTAAGAGAGCATAATCAATTGACTTGTGGTAGCTCTATAAAGAGCCCATTTGTAAACAAAAATAAGAAATACAATAATGAGCCGTGAGATTGCCGTTGTAACTTTGGAAAAGGTTAGTCCCCGGAGCAGAAGTGACGGCGTATTTCCAATGTTGCTTGGAGTTGGTTGCTCATTAGTGAGAGCAGGGTAGTTCTGCACAAATTTCAGACTTGTAGGTGATAGGGCTGAAGAATATAGCGTAGCAATCCCGACAGAAAGAACTGAAGTGATGATGATGGAGTCTATACAATGTTGGTGGAATAGTAGGAGCTGGTACCAGTCAGGATGGAGTTGGTCACCGTTGAGACAGAGTTTTAAGCTGCTCTAATGGCTTCACAAGTAGAGCCTCTTTCCGTACCCTGAAAGTATAATAGAAGGATGTTATTTGAGGTGACTGTTTCAGACTAGTACACTACAGTTATATAGTTATAGCTCGGGACCGTTTGTCCTCCTGCTTCACGGAAACCTGTAGATTTTTTTGGCGCCAAATTTAATTGATCCGTGTAGAAATTCAGAGCTGGCCACCCAACGGGTGAATAGATTGCAGAGCTAGCTGGCAGCTCCGGTACAACAATAGGCTAAGTAGTAATTCCGGTGCAACAATAGGCTAAGTAGTAATTCCGGTGCGGTACGTTACAGATCTGATTATTCCGGTACTGCACCGGATGTTCCGGTACACTTGGCAACTATGTAGTTGTTGTCAGCCAGGTGGTGATTAGAGGCAAGTGGTGATTAGAGGCAGGTGGTGATTAGAGGCAGGTGGTGATTAGAGGCAGGTGGGTTGTGTCTGGATCCTAAAGCCATGCAATATAATGAATTATCTATCACCATGCAATAACTATTAGATATAATTATCTATCTGTCTATCACTGAGTGTAACTCTAGTACTGTAAGTGTCTAATAAGGGAAAGTATAAGATCAGATTCATGTGAAATAGCATTTCACACTTTCTACATTTAGCAGAAATATCTTACTCCCAGATATGAGGTGAAGTGCTTTGATGCTCGTGCTTAAGCACACTTAAGTACAGAACATCATAAAGTACTCATGAAATACTCAAATCCTTTCGGTAAATTAAGTAAAAATCATTTTGTACTTTGAATCTCACATATTTTGGTGTTTGCTGTGTTCGACCCCGTCCCAAACTTCACTAAACAGAATCCTCCCATTTAGCGATCATTACCCGTATCACCTTAGAAATTGAATTGTTTACCGCTTTGAAATGTTTTGCGGGTGCAGTCAAACTAAAAAACTTATGGGAGCTCCATTTCTATTCGAGTTAGTGGTGGTGGTAAGTTAATACGCTATTTGTCACAGTTATAAGCCCTACACAACAGTCTTTACTTGAAAATTCATTGTCCACTAGATGAACCACGAAGGTAAGTCTTGCGTAGGTATGCTCAGTTGTGGGAAAGTATTGTGCGTTACAACTACTAATACAAATATCACAAAGAAATTTTTTTTAATAACGTGACTTGATTTTGTTGCTTCTTTTTCAATTCAAACGGTTGCGGGAGCGGTTACTATTGCATTGAATCCCCTATACCACATATGCGTAATTTAAAAACTCGACTGTATTTTAGTAGCTTGAGTGTTAGTTGTTAAAATCAATCGTTTAACAATAGTATAGTTTAAGGCTTGCTCGCCATTTGTGCTCAAGCACACCACTAGTATAGTACGAGTATAATGAGTTATTGTAACGTACTCATTAATGTCTGCTCTCTTGACAGGGTTGCTTTGTATAATGAGTTAATGGCAGATTTTTTTTTTTTTTTTTTGTTCAGACTTGTTGAATAAAATGTTAATGTTTCTTCCGTAGCTGTAGGCATTTCTGGCTGGAATACACGGCAGATTATCTAATACCGTGTACCTTTTTATTTTTATTTTTTAACTACATCCCTATAGACTATTATACTTAGGTTAAGTTATATATTATATATATGTATATATAATATAATATATGTATATATAATATATATGTATCAATTGAGATCTTGGTTGCTTATATTTAGAAAATTTAGCCAAGAAGATGTGAGATATATTCAAATTTTGATTGCATGTATTAGTGGGAATGTGTTGATCTCGATTGAATGTATTTGTCCAAGAATTAACTAGACTATTCTAGCCAAAGATGCTTGATTGAACTGTGCCGGGTTGGTAAAGCATCATCAGTAGCAAAGGTGGCGTGTGTGTAAAGCTGTGCGTGCCAGGTTGGTAAAGCATCATCAGTAGTGAAGGTGGTGCGTGTGTGTGTGTGTAAAGCTGTGCTGGGTTGGTAAAGCATCATTAGTAGTGAAGGTGGTGCGTGTGTGTGTGTGTAAAGCTGTGCCGGATTGGTAAAGCATCATCAGTAGCTAAAGTGGTGTGTGTGTGTAAAGCTGTGTCGGGTTGGTAAAGCATCATTAGTGGCGACGGTGGTGTGTGTGTGTGTAAAGCTGTGCTGGGTTTGGTAAAGCAAGTTGGTGTTCAAAATGGCTGGTTCTATATTATGCAGTAGCTATATTTATGTACAATGAAATTTAAACGGTTTACTTTGCATGGTCATCAGTGTGTTCTGTCTTATGTAATTGGTAAATACAATACACATTAACGTTTGGGAGTCGTAAGTCAATCAAACTAACCACAGCCGGCCTCTAGAGCTTCTGTGATTGCAACAGACGGGGAGAAACGTGTCCTTCATTAGCTAAATAGGAAACTCAAACTTTTTTTACCCAGCTGATGCGCCAAACAAGATGCAAGCTTAGGATGAGTCACTTTGGGAGAGGATCTTGCTGCATATTACAGCTTGATGTTTGCCTATGACACTTGATATTTTGCAGTTGAGGTTGATGAGCTGAAGCAACACTAAAACACCACAAAGTTAAAGTTTCACTCCTTCATCTCCTTTACTGCATGAAGCTGTGACAGTGCAAGTGTGAAGTAGAGTGTATTTTGTCACAAGTATCCTCTGGTGATCTTAGTGAAGCTAAGTTGCCACACAAAGTGTTCGGTAACCTTGACACTACTCCTGCAGTATTCACATACAAAATGGCACTCATGAAAGGCTTATGAGGCTGACTGGCTATAAATTCCTGACATAGTTTTAGTTAACTACTCCATACTTTAAAAAAAAATCTTGTGGACTTAGTTTAGTGCGTATTCCCTAATTCCCATTTAGCAAAACTGGTAATATTTTGAGATTTATATGTTGAGGTCTATAAGATCTCTTTACCTTCCAGCTATCAATGATAGAGCAAGTCTGGGAATAAACTCTAACTTTTTTCCAAACAACTTCAGAAATAGAATATTTCTATGAAATCTTGGATATACCTATAAGTAAAGTACTATATAGCTATAATTTCTAAGAAAATATTTACTTTATGGCAATTTACATTCATTTAACTATTGCAGTAAAAAATTCTCTGTTTTAGTTTTTGTCATAGCTATACTCTACTGGCAGTCTAAATGTTATCAAATTTGCTATTTTCTGAGATATTTAGTTTTTCATGTTATCTACAACTTAGAAAAATACCCCTAAACTATGTAGTTTTAGTTTTTAGTTGACTAACAATGCTCTGCATTGTTCAGGAAACTTCCCATGCCACACAAGAGGGCAGCTTCTCCCCATACCTAATGCAATGGCAAGGATGTAATTAATATTGATAAAGTGATTGATATGTATCATAATATTTAGAGTATACAGCTACTTGATCTCCATTTTAAATTCAACAAGTAATTATGTAAGTCATTCACTTGATGTATGTGCCAAAGCACATCACTTTATACATAAGTATTAGAATATCACAACAGTGCACCAAATAATAACAAAATCAATGAAGCACCAAAGGTGCAAACACTCAGCGCTACTATACATTAACTATAAAATTATTTTTCAGACCAAGAGAATAATTTATTTGGCTATTCCTAATCAGGTATCAATACAGCTGAGCATTAAAAACTGTAGATGTAGATGCTGTTTCATAAAAGAAGAAGCTAAACTTTTTTTGACTATTTAAATATTAACTAATGAAGCACCAAAGGTGCGAACCCTCAGCGCTATTAAACACTACCTAGCTATTGCAACATAATCTCCTTCCAAAAGAACAAGCAATCTGTTAGCTATTTTAATGAGGCATCAAAATAGTTCGACCAATGAAAATGGTACATGGAAACGCTGTCTTCAAGCACTAAACTGGCCAGAAACACTCACTGATATGCACTTTCAAAGCGAAACTTCACTTCTTTCACAATTATTTGCTCACGTGATTATGACGTGACACTAGGGGGCGTTGCCCAAAGCTGGTACTTGCAGCGGAGCTGAAAGCTTCGCGTTTTCTCAACAATAATCCCGAAATTCAAAAACGCAGCACACCTAAATCTTCTCCTGAGTAAGTTCATACCTAAATCAACTGTTAATTGTCAGTATTTTCCAAAATCAGAGCGTGACAGACAGACAGACAAACAGACAGACAGGACGACTACTATAACCCTCTCGCGCATGCGCGCTGAGGGTTAATAACTTTGCATAGGCAGGGTGATAAAAATAGGGGAGGGGGACATTATTTGCTAAAGGGGGACTAAATTCACCAGTGAATATTGTCCAGGGAGACAAATAATGCCCAGGGACAAATAGTCTCGCGTCGCCAGACCTTTTGGTTTGGTAAAGGGTCTGGCTATGCAAGGGAGACAAAATTCACTGCGACGAGCGACGACATAATGTCGGAATGGGTGAAGTTAGAGTTAGCTACCTTTTTGGTGCTATAAATTATATTAACGCATAAAACTTGCAGACCTCTCGTGATTTCTACTGCTATGGCGTCACAAGTTCACTCCTTCCAGCTCCTGGTCGGTTGGCTGTTCGTCCTTGTTGCTGCAAATTTGTTGAATGGATCGAATAGTTGCGATTACAGGACACATACTTTTTTACGAATGATGTACAACATGATGGCAGTTACTGCGTGTTCATGGAAGTTGAACCCATCTCCATTAAGCAGTGCATTGGGGGATGTGCTTCTCAATATTTTCCCCAGCGAAGTGCAGTGTCACCTGACGATAGTATCGGCCCGCTGGTTGGAAGGAGTTGTACAAATAATAAAGCAAGATTCTGTCTTATCACAACTTCAGACTTTCAGAGTGTGTCTTTCTTATATATTTGTGGACGACTTATACAGGATAATGAAGCACTACTTCTTTCATTTAGCTGAATGTGACTACGATGGCACGACAGGTGGGAGACGCTCAGAGTGCATTGATACGGCTGGAGACTACACAGTGTTCGAGCTAAGCTAAGTATATAACGTCTACTGGGATATCCGAAGTGTAACTGTAAACGTTCCTACTGCGTGCGGATGCGGTACACATAATGTTGCAGGGCAAGGTCCTGACAACTGTTTTGAAGAATGACTTCTATATTCATTTAAAGTTTATTCTGTTAGCTAGTATTAATTCTATTATTTTACCAGTCAAATGTAAATTGCCGCATTCTCATTCATATGACTTTAAATATGCGAAAGTTATCAGCTCTTAGTTATGAGTTGGATGGAAACAAAATGAAAATAAAAGAAGTTGTGGTAATATCTGAACTACAGCTTTGGGAGCTCCTTTCTAGGCCTGCCAGTGAAGTAAGATTTACCATCTCAGTGCAGTTTATGATGTCAGTATAGCAACAGTGATGATATTGTCAGAAATAGAGGGGTTTTCAAGTTGGTGTACTATTATTAATTATTATTCCATTATAATCATCATTTAAATCAATTTAGTATAGCTAGTATCAAAGACAAGTTAATCCAATATTAATAATACTAATTATTTATTATTATTTATTATTATTATATATGGAGGGGAGAGGAAACTAATTTTGGGGGAGGGGTGGGGTTTTGTTTGCATCAAAAATAGTCTGTATAAAACGCGTCACCAGTTGGACTGATGACATCTCTGTTACCCGGCGTTTGTGTATGTTGCAACATTTGAGTGGGGACAAAAAAACCCCAAAATTAAATTAGTGCAATGTGTGAGATATCTCACATGCAATTATTCACTAGCTCTCTGTTTGCTGACATACTGGTATTCATTGTGGATCGAACAGCAGTCATCCCTGAAAGGAGGGAACTTTTTAGTTGCTATGTATACATATCACACCCATACTTGGCGGCAGCGTACACATGCTGCAGGCTATTCATACACTGCCACATGACCCACTAATTGTCGTGCACACAATTCTGGAGGTACGCCCACCCATAATGGGATGACGCCTAAAATGCCACACTTCCTAACCCTTGTCCACAGGCGTGTGCACACTCCTCCCACACACGGACCACTGGATTCAGATGCTGAACTACATTGTTTTAAAGTCGTTGAGCATTTGAGCACCTCCATTGCATAAAACTATAAGACTAACAATCATGACTTGTATTAAACTATTGGTAGCAAGTACTTATAAATATCGCACAAATTGATTGAAATGACCGAGACGGTACATCCTGTGAAGGATGGATGATGATGATGCAACTCCTCTAGAGTTGCAAGTCTACTCCAGGACATCACTCAGACAAAATCTGACTGCACATATGAATCTCTCACTTGACCTCCCACCCTTACCATATGAATAATCCTGTGGCTTCTAGCTCCACTGAACTACTGCCGTGTACTCCATTAACGAGTTTCATGGAACCCATTTCAATGGCATTCTTACAATCTATATTAGAACTATGGAATTTTTTCAAAGGTCACAGGCAGGCAGACAAACTGGTATGTCTGCTAACCTTTATTCCATCAAGAGGAAGCTACTCTACAACAGCTTCTAGAATTTTTGCTCTCTTGCTCACCTACAAGTGAGGCAAGATGTGAGGGCATGCATTCACAAGATCCCTTTGTTTCTCTTAATGATTTTTTGTTTTGCATAAAATACCCATTACCCATTTCTCTCTTCCTTGTATCTATTTTGCTTTCCGTATTTTAATTTGTTTTTCCTAGCAATTCATTGCATAGGAATCAGATAACTATATAACAGATCAAACTGTACAGCCCATTGGTTCACACAATTTGCTTCTTTGGCTACCCATTTTGCTAAGCAAATTTAGTCAAGGGCTACTACATACATACAGGCATGAGGGCCACACACACACACACACACACACACACACACACACACTCACTCATAGATAGCTCCGCCTAATCACTAATTGATTTGAACCATATACGTGCACACACACACACGCACACACACATGCACATACTTCGTCCTCAGGGTCGTCAAATGGAACAACGGCTATAACTTCTCCCTTCTCAAAAAAGCTCATCTTCACCTTCACCACCATAAGGATGAGTTGACATCACCTAGAAATAAACAAGTAACACACACACACTGCTTTACCGAACTGTACAAAGCTCATGAATTATTCATGATACACACACTGTCGGTCGTTGTCGTCGTTACTGACACACAAGTGTATTATTATATAGATGTGTGTGTGTGTGGGGGGGGGGGGGGGATATATATGTATATAATATATATATGCAGTGCATTTTTTAGAATCAAACTTGAAAAGGGGTCAAATCACATTTTTGAATTTTTTTCAGGGGGCTTCTAATTTTCATGAAATTGATAAAATATTTGTGGCAGGTGTCACCATGACATTCTTAGTATTGATTAATTTTAACTCAAGATTTCGTCATATAAACCTTTACATAAATTAACAATTATTGTGGTTTATTATTTACACATCATGCTCACTCCATATCCTAATTTGCAGACAAGAAATTAATTAATGTGGATTGAAACTTTCTCATTTAAAGGGGTCTGGGGAAAATTTGAGCAGTCATAAGTTTGATAAATTAAAACACTTAGTAAGTATAAACATTTTCTTAAGAATTAAAAGGTGCTACGTATTTTTGCAGCATGAAATTAATGTAATGTATGCAATGTAATTTTCTTTTAAATAACACAAAAATCAATTTTGTGACTTATTTAAAGAGTAAATTATACATGCTTACTTGCTTATAATAAACATTGCTATATATCTTGCAGTAATTAGTAAGTTATTGTTCAGTTCTACTAAAAAACTCTGACACAGAAGTATGATGGTTGACTAAAACCTTCTATTTCAATAATGTACCTAATCTCTCTAGTTAGGGTTTCAATCACCATGTGAGGTATGAGCACAATATGTTGGAGTGCCTTCATTACTTGATGTATTTGGACTAATATGGCACAAACCAATTGGAAAATAATGTCAGAAAACGGTAATAATTAAATCAAAAGTTTTGTCAAACTTTGTATACACTGTGTGTGTTTGTTTTTATATATTAGGTAGGAGAAGGAAGCACAGACTATTTTCCTTTTCACAAAGCACTGGCACTTTAAAGTGAGCTGGGATCAAGAAGATTTAAAGAATGAACTGCACGAGACAAATGAGTCTTTAGTTGCAAAGCTATCACACATTGAGCTAACATTGGAATCTGTAGGTTAGCCTGTGAGTTAATTTGACCAATATTTAGATGCAACTATTATATTTTAGGAGTCTTAAATTCACTGAGTTATGACTTAATCTGATTACAAACATATTATTAGTTAGCTTGTTAGTTATGTACTATAATTATAGTGGTGACTATTTACTATTATCTATGATATAGATAAATGCTAACTTAATATAATCACAGTCATCACTTTGTTAATTCTGTATGGAACATTATAAACATCATACCTGTAATTCTAGTAGTTGCTGCAGTTTCAAGCAAGCATAATCTTCACATTGGATTAAATCCATTCTACATTATATTGCAGCTAAAGGGCAATTTTCTCAGGGTAGCTATAACTTACCGGATTAACTGGTTTCTATTATAGCAATCTAATTGATTTGGGGATACTTTACCTGTATTTAAGTGAACATCTTAATAACAGGAAAAGCTTTCTAAACTGGTGAGCACAAAGTACATAAACAAAACACTTCAAAATAATCTATCAGTCCATTTCTAAAAGTATAGCTAAGTAAGTAGCCGTTGTGACCATTACACTTTTGCTAACAAATACAGAACCACTTTCTTAACACAATTTCCCGAGTACTGGTATTTTTCTGTGGTTATATGTCATTCTGACTCTGAATTACCAGTATCTTTTGACAACAAACACTCATAGCTACTAAAAAAGGCAGTTTTAAAAAATTACTTCTGGTTACGTGTTTCAATACCATAGTAGCTATTCGCCACAACATTTTGCAACTTGAAAACAAAACAAAACAAGAGGTTCTAAAGAATTGCCTACACGGTATTGAGTATAACAGTTTTTATGACTTTGCATCTTATGGCATTAAGAAACAACCCAATACGAAGGGGTAAATAATTACTTTCCTTTGAATGATACAGGACCACTAAACGAAAAGATGCTGTTTATAAGTGGCAGTATGGGAAGGGATAAACCGCAAAGCACTTTGCTCACTCAATAACCACCTAAACTCACACAGTATAATGTTGGCAGTAGGGGCTCCCCAAACCCCCAGCTGTTATTTTAGCAACTTGGCCTGTAGAGGGTAATGAGCTTGAACTTGCCCAATCTTCTCCCTAAACAAATTTCTAGATAGAACTCAGTTATAGTCAACTGTAGCGTAGAAACTGCTGCATTCCCACCCATGCATAGCTTGAATTTAAAAAAAATATTAATAATGCTAATGTTTTTATGATTCAGTACATGTCAAACTGTTTATTTTTAGTAAAGCTGCTCTATTTTTGATCCTCTGAGGATTTTGCTCAGCTCTGGAATTTATCCTATCAAATAATTCTCCTGGCCGAATCTTTCCATTGTTTTGATTCCCCGTAGTGGTCTTTGAAGACTTGGAATGGAAAGAGGATTGATTGATATTGTACAGTACCACTGCTACTGGTACTACTATCACAAGCATTAGCAATATGGCTACAATAACAGCCATGAAAGTTATCACAGAAATATATGCTGCAGACCTTTTCTCAGGTTGAGAAGTAGTGGTCCATACTGCAGTTTTAAAAAGTAACCCACTTTCATTGAAGTGAAAGAAAGAGTGGGAAAAATTGAAATTTTTCTCTTTGACTTTAGAGTCTTGAGAAGATTTTTTATGGTTTCTTTCATCAGGTTTAGTCGAGTGATCGAAACCGTGAACTTTTGATTGGAAAGTGTTATTTGGATAGGTAGATACATATCTATCGTATGAAGAGATTGTCTGTTCGTAATTCTTAGAATAATGATGAGGGTCAGACTGGCGTGGCATTCCATCTGATTGGGCTGAGTGGCCACTGCACAGTGATTAGTGTTGGTGCTATACACCACTTTATTATCACAAGTCGGAAGATTTGTTGGAGTTTCAAGAGGAAGTGTCAAGTAATTAGTAGTCATGAAGACTTTGTCACTGTCCGGTATGCTCGCTTCACAGAAAATTATCCCTCCCTTTAGGAAAGAACAAAACAAAGCTTTGGAATGTGGCACCTAGGACACTAGTGTCAAATTTTGCTTTAAGAGTCGAATATATCTCTGGCATGCCCTCAGTGTTGGATACAGTTCTACTGAACTCAATGTAATCACTAAGAGTTGGGCTATTTAAATCTACTTGTCCACCATTATGTTTGACGAACTTCCAGTTTATTGACACCTTGTTCATTAAAGACCTGTCAACTGGAGGGGGGAGCGAGATCAAATACTGCGGGTGAAAACGCAGGAAAAAATAGTTGACCATACCTCAAACTTTAAATTCTAACATGAATAGTGCTATCTAGGTCTAAATATGAACCAGTGATGTGCTTCAGCACAAAGGGACGAGCGAGCAGTGACACAAACGAAAACACTTCAAAGTATCAGTCCATTCTGAATGTATAAGTTCGTAGCCGTTGTGACCTTTATATACTTTAACTAACAAATACGGAACTATTTCTTGCCTCAATTCCCTGAGTACTGGTATTTTCTGTAGTCTATTACCAGTAGATTTTGACAACAAACACTCGTAGCTAGCTACTAAACAGGCCGAGTTTTTATTTTTAATTTTTTTTAATTTTTTTAATTTTTTATTAATTACGTCTGGTAAAGGGTTCAACACCATAGTAACAATTCGTCAAAACATTTTGCGACCTGAAAAAGCAACAACTACAGTAGAGGTTCTAAAGATTTAATGCACAGTATTGAGTCTGACAGTAAACTTTTAAGACCTAAGTGAGTCTTGTGGAATTCAGGAACAACCTAATGCGAAGAAGTAAACAATTAATTTCCTTGAATGATACAAAGTAATCTCCAAAATCAGAGTGTGACGGACTAACAGACAACTACTATAATCATCTCGCGCATGCGCACTGTGGATTAAGAACAAAAACAACGGAACACTGCCTTGGGAAAAGATCGACATTTACACGCCCGTATGTACTGTGTGAGCCTTGCCAAAATGCTGGAATGTATTGAGATAGTTGAATGGTGCTAAGAAAAAGGTATTTCTCACTACCATTCCATTCCCATAGTCTTAGGCCATATATAGTGTAATGTAAATGTAAAGAGCTACTGGAAGTGTGTTTTCAAAGATGGTGTGATTTAGCTAGGAGCAAAGATGAATAGTTACTGGTTCTTGAGTTGTGTGATCATCATTTTTTCCCTCCAATTTCAGTCAGTTCAGTCTTCAGGGAGCAGACTGGTGTGGCACAATATTACTCAGCCTTTCGTTAGAGGAGCTTTGTGCAATGACTTTACTGGGGCAGGCTATTTCATTCGTAAAGTAAACTCTGAAATCTTATCTGGAAGTGGCGAGTATACAAAACCTGAAGTAGAAGAGTCTTATCCTTTAAGAAACAAGGAACCATGGCTCATTTTCTTAGAAGGTGGAGGAGGTTGTACTACTCCTGTCTCTTGCAATGAACGGTTCATAGAACAGAGCATTAGAATGCAATACAGGGACCTTCGTGATGATGGGTTTGTCGTGGATGTTGAAAAAGCTTGGAATGAACACAGGAGCGATCCCCTTACAGTAACATCAAAACTGATGACAAGTATTTGGAGATTCTCCCATCTTGAAAAGAATGGCAGTAATTACTATGTTGGTGATTCAGGGCCAGTGTGGGAGATTGAAGGTCGGGATCTTTTATCTACATCTAGTGAGGATAATCCAGACTTCTACTATTACAATCATGTCCTCATTCCTTACTGCAGCAGTGATATATGGCTGAAGAATACAAATAATTACAGGAAGGTGCTTTCTGAAAACTTCACATTCCAATTTCAGCCAAATGCTACAGAAGATTTCCAGTTCACTTTTCGTGGAGAGACCATATTTAAGAGTGTAATAGAAGATCTCTATTCTTACCATGAGTTAGGCAATGCTGATGAAGTATTACTGGCAGGAAGCAGTGCAGGAGGTGTTGGGGCACTCAATCATGCCGCTTGGCTCAATAATAACCTTGCAAAACATGGAGGTGGCAAGTTGAGGGTTTTAATTGATTCTGCATGGTTTATTAACTTTAAAGGGGAAATTTTAAAACAGTTTGCACCATCTATTTTAAAGAAGCTTATCAGAAGTGGTGAGATTTCGGAATCGTGCATGCCTTTTAACAAGAATTATGAGTTTGTTGAAGGTCGACAAGATGAAGAGAGTGATGCAATAGTGGCATGTGTTTCTGCTCATTTATTCCTGTTGAGAAATAGGTTCCCCAAAAATGTTCCTCTTTTTACCGTCTTCAGTCGTTATGACCTCTATCTTTTGTCGAGGTCCATTGCTGCTGTCACTTTTTCTGAAGTGAGTTATATTCAGCATTAAAGAGGCATATACGTAGCTGCTAACTGAACCAATTTTTTTTAAATATGTACACTTAAATGTTGTTTTTTTTTTAAGTTTATAATTCATCTTGAAACAGCTAACTAAATCCCATATCATTCACTAGGGTATTACCAAATTTTTGTCTTCTCTCTTCCTTTTTAGGGTAGCTTTGATGAGGGATTTATTAATGTCCTTGAATTGGTTCGTGTGGTTGAAGAATACAGTGGAGCCATGAACGGATCTCTGAGATCCTTCACACCTTCCATCATTAGCATCAACAAGTGCTGCCTCAGCTATTTTGTAACTTCTTGTTTCCAGCATGTTTACCTAGCCACTTCAACCCTTTGGGGTGAAAATTCTTTCTTTGGATCGGCCTCTGAAGATGGTACACTTGACAACTACAGATTTCGGTGAGCCATATTAAAAGACAATTTAGACAGTCATTAATGCTATATTGATTTGCTGAAAGAGTTAGTTTTAAAAGGGCATCTTTATGTAGTATTCTGTACATCTGAAGTTCCCCCTTTTTCTTTTCAAATTTTATTATTTGTGATTGTATAACCCGAGGAATGTATAATGCCATGGTATATTTATTACAGGCATACAGTGAGAAGTGATGTATGGAACAAGTTCCATCTTCAGCATTGCACAAAAAAGCCATGCAATAAATCCTACATTCAGCCTCTCACTTTATCGTCTGCTGTCCATCAATGGATGGAAACCACCAGGCAGAATCCCACAAATGTAGTTCAGTTCCAAGATGCATGTCAGGGAGCGTATTGCAACTCTGAATGCCCTGAAGAGATTGTTCTTGGAGAACTCTATCCATACTGGTCTGACTGGTCAGACAGGCACCAGATTGGTGTCATAGTGCTAGTTCTTGGAATTTCCGTCATTAGCACTATTTTGATATTTTGTGTGCATATTCGGAACTGTGTTATTAGAATCTGCAATGCCAGATATGTTCGAAACATCCAGCCATCACAGGCATTTGGAGTAAGTACAACGTTGTTCATGTAGAGCTCTCTTTTTCTTTCTTTCATTTCTAATTCTTTTACTCTTTTCCCTCAAAGCTTTAAATAATTGGCTAAGTTGAATGTTGCTTACATTGCATTTTCATTCTCGAATAGTTATAAGTTCTGGGGCCTTTAGTGAAAGCCTTCTTTTCTGTTATTTAAATATTGCCACCAGTTGGGTTAATGGCTTATAAGATCTTTGTATACAGTTCTTGCTACTTATAAAGGATTCTGGGGTAAAAAAACTGGCCTGACTCAAACTACTGGAGTTAAGAACTCTGGAATGGAATAATGGGTATAGAGTCTGCTATCCTTAATTAATAAAGTGAACTGCTTACTGGCAAAGTCGTACTTTAGTTGTAATCCTAATAATATGATAACTGTGTTCAACAATGTTAATGCAGCTGCCATACTGTGAAGATTCGAGGGCTATATCCATATCTTGTGTAGATCTAAGGTACATGCAGCAATTACTGAATTTATTGTCGGAATTAATATAAAGTGCTATTTTGTTTCAGTTATGAAGTAGAAGTTCGAAAGTCCGAGATGATGAAGATGATGACATCAACAGTTCAGAATCATAAAAGGATGATTTCAGTGGATTTGTCAGAAAGTAGCAGAGGCAGAGAAAAGGCCAAAAATCTTTCTGAAATTCCTCTTGATTACTCTAACAAAATATTAGACTCAGGTACGGTGATATTGGTGTATATAGTAGAGCACATCTGACATTTTAAATCATGTGCTGTTGATGTTGGAAGAAATAGTTAAGTTTATCTTGACAAATTTTTTAGAAGGTGACGTATGAATTCTGGAATCATGCATATTTATATAATTTTGGGTTTGGTTGTGCAATATTTTTAGGTTTCAATTCTGCATAGTCATGCAACTTTATGAATCAATTTTCTATTCTAGATATATCGACAATAGCTCATGAATCTCAGAATTACTATAAGGGTAAGGAAAACAAGAAGAAGTTAATCCATTCTGTTTTCACAAAGTTCCAGAACTTGTGGGAAAAAGTTACTTTCGGCAAGAGTAATAAAAACAAGAAGAAGATACTACAAGGTACTGACGTAGCATAGGTGAAAGGTGTTGGAATGGGAGGGGTGGGGTTGGGGGAAGTGAAGGAGTTTAGGATTTGGGAAATATGATTGCGTGTCACTGCATGGAAGGGAGAGATAAGAGTAATGAATTGTCGAGTACAAGAGAATATAATTTTTTAAAGGGCAGCAATTTCAGGTTCAACTTGGAATAGTTCCAGAATATCTTTTAATTGTTCCCTATTTTCATGAAACTGTTATAATATTCTTTAATTTAATCATAGGAATCAGTATGTACTGTAATCCTGGAGATCTTGTTGCAGTCATGGGACCTTCAGGGTGCGGAAAAACTACATTTCTTAATCTTATTGCTGGACGCAGTAGAGGAGAAATGTATAAGGTATCAATTGTTTAAAAAATTGGGTTTTATAAATTATGTCATCTAATTATGTTTTCTGGAATATTAACACTATAATGCACTCACTCTTAGTGTTTTTCTGAGTTAACAGGCTAACGACTCCATTTTATTTTAAGAGTTGAACAATTATTTGCAACAAAGTATCAGTGATAACAGAATATTTATTATTATCAATGATTCAGTCATTCTCGGCTGAAATAATTATAATAATAACAGAAGTCGAATCATTGGGTTAAGTTATAATTAACAATTATTGGCTGTTAAAAAGAAAAAAATTGCGATTATTATCAATGTATATACGCTTACAGTAGGAATCGAGCAACATTCTTTATAATGATGTAAATATTTTTGTAGTAAATGTATGTGTTATGAAATAATGAAGGAGATTTCTGTATAAATTAATATAATATTTTCTAGGGCAAAATTTTTGTAAATGGAGTGTCCATGAATGAGTTACATGATTGGTACATTTCTAACACTGGGTATGTGCTTCAATTGGCCACACCCTACTACAACGAACTGAGTGTACAGGAAAACTTGACTCTGGCTGCCCAAATGAGACTACCCAGTACATTCAGCTCATGTGAAAAGTTCAAAAGAGTCCAAGAAGTTATGAATGTGGTAAGAGCATCAAGTTTAATGATTGAGTTTGAATAATATAGTTGAAGTTAAGAGGTTATCAATATAGCATATGCTGCCTACTTATATTATTTGAGGACAAATATCCCATCATATTTGCCAAGCACTATATAGATAATGCACTGTATAGATATTTCTGTTTCACTTAAAGTACATTTTTCATTCCTTCACTTCCATTAGGTTCTTTAGTTTGCAACCTGAGGCTGTTCATACATTGATTGATGTCATGTTTAAGTACAAATGAGTGAACATCATCAAGCAAAAGCATTAACCAAATTATTGTATATCCTCAAAGCCAGCAAGAATGACTTACTCAATTAAAATGGGTGGGGCTATGCAGTATTAGATGTATACACATGCTGCAATTTACAAATGGATAATGAAAAAATCAAAATTGTTTCATGAGGTCCATCTTACCATGTATTTTGAGTAGGGGTATTATATAGATCAAGGAGGCTTCAGGCAGTGGCGGGAACATACTCTTTAGTAAGGGAGACAATTCTGTTTATTGGGGGGAACCCTGTTAGGGGAAGACAACTATGTCCGGGAGACTCAACTTATGTTGGGGGGTGGGGGTGGCAGGAGGTGAAAGTTTAGTGTTCACTTCCTTTTTTCAAACACTAAGAATTTTAACCCAAGCTGAAATATGTAACTTTATCATACATGCCTGATTGTCTAAGAGTCATATGCACACTGATCAGCAGCAATACTGAGCATGATTTATGACAGGTATTGCATGACTAAGTAGTTTAAAATTCATTGCAGACTGGTTTAACTAAGCATGCTAGTCTGATCGTTGGAGGATTGACCGGCCGTGGTCTCAGTGGAGGACAAAAACGCTGTTTATGTGTTGCCATTCAACTCCTCACTATGCCCAGCCTCCTATTTTTGGATGAACCGACATCTGGTCTAGATGCCGCATCATCAGTGGAACTGCTGCAACATTTGAATAGAGTGGCCAGTTCTAACCGTGCTGTTCTGCTTACTATTCACCAGCCGAGACTGGAGATCTTCCACATGTTTCACAAGATTCTTCTTCTCTGTCAAGGACGCGTGAGTACACATATTATTCATAGCTATGAGGTTAGTCTGAGCACTTCTAGGTTATATTTCTTCATTATTAGTTGAATTTTCTCTCTCAAATATAATTTATAATATTATTTAAACTTCTTTATGAAAGACTGAGGTTTACTTGCTGAGCACTAGTTAGTATTTAGTATTGTAGTTTTAAGTTAAGCAATTATGAATGGATCTTAGTATCAAGGAACTCTAGTTTAATATTTGTGTAGTCCATTATCAGAGCTTGTAGTGCGAATAGTATGTAGCTAGCTACAACAAGCATATATAGCATTACAAGACTGTAGTTGCAAGAAGTGCATAACTACAAACTACAAGAGTAATGTACCTACAGAAGTTTCAATACAACTGTAGCTGCAAGAATACTTAGCTACAACAAGCTTGTGGCTAAGTGGCATGTGGTTACTAAAGTTTAGAGCTTCAGCAAGTAAACCTAATTACTAAAAACATATAGGTACCAGAGGCATACTACAACTGTTAATTGCTTAATAAAACTTACTGGATAGCTTGCTATTTTAAATGGAAGTACAGTTCATTGAATAGTTTGAATTGCAAAGATCGAATTTTGTATATATTTACAGGTGGCCTATTATGGGTCCCCAATGAAGGTATACGAGTTTTTTATGGAGTCATGCAGAGTTGCTGGTCTATCTTTGTCGATTAAAGAACTTCAAGACAAGAATCCTGCAGGTAACACAGAAGTAGTGGCATTGTTTAAAGGACATACAAAAGCAAATGGAGAGACACTAACAAACATGATGCAATTTAAATTCAATTAGAGTTACTCACTTGTTGATTCCTTTTGTGATGGAAGAAGCGAAATACATTTACTTACAGGCATTTAGCATTTCAGGTGCAAAAGTAAATAGTGAGACCTCACTAACTTACTTGCTGATTCCATTTGTGATGGAAGAACCAAAATGCTTTTATCTCTGGGCATTTAGCATTCATTTTAGTCTGAAGTAAAATGAGGTACATATGATTTATCAGTTTTCATATAATTCCTGTCAAAAAATTTAGATTTTCAAAAAACACTTAATGTACATGTGTTTGTCTATTTAGATGCAGTTTTAGATATGTTTGAGAATGAAGGATCTCGTTCTGCCATTTTGAACTATTACCAGCAATCCAATGAACCAACTTCTATTAGGAATGCTATCTTACAGTCCTCTAAAAAGAAGAAGAAAATATCAAAACAACAGGAATCTGTATGGTCAGTTATGAATTCAGCAGATTATTGAATAGCAAATTTCATGAAAAATATTATTATCATCACCAAATGTGACCGTCTACAGGAAAACCGAGCACAACGCGGCACCCTTCGAAATTTTTTTTTGCACTTACAGAGTTGTCGGCGTCCAGATATTGAGCTCTCCAAGTTTTATCGTCGTAGTTTAAGTCGTTCCCACTATAATAGACCTAACCGTTCCCTTCCGTCGGCTTGAAACAATACATTTTTAAGAAATTGATCGATCTTTTCTCGATATTTACGCACGCCGCGTTGTGCCCGGTTTTCCTGTAGACGGTCACAAATGTTTCAAATTGTACTGAACTAGCTCAATTATTTATATGCAGGGAAACTAACGATCCTGGTTTAATTAATCGTATCTGTGCACTAGAGGCCAGGGCAACTCAACGTATCACCATTTACCAGCTGCTCTATATTCCCCTCTCATTCTTCATATTTGGGCTGGTCCTTGGGTCAGTGTATTATCAAGTGAATGATATGACCTTTCTGCTGTCTCCATTTGGTGTTCTGAGCTGTGCTAGTGGTCTCTTCATGTTCCCAGCAGTGTATTCGTATCTCTATGATGCTATTCAGGTGAAAATAAATGTATTCTGTGGTCTCTAATACATGGAGAAACTTATTACCAGCTAGTATAAATCAAATGGAATTAATATTTTCTTTTTTATGAGTGATACACGGAATAGTTATTATGTTTTGTGACTAAAGGATCCTCAGAATAGATTTACTTTTCACACATCAAATCCCCAAAAAATTCTGAGAGAGTTTTCTTCCATTTTGTGAAGTATACTCAAAAAATCTCATTTGCTCTTCCATGAATTCGAAACGTTTTACCATTAAAACCTAATATTTTGTTTGTCATGTTTATAGGGATATTGTCCCTAATATACTTCAAATCTAGTGTTACAAAATGCATAATGTGTTTCCTCCGTTTCCCCTTTTCTAATAGTTAGCTTGTATTGTTTTGTCTGTTTTTAGATGCATGCATTTGAAACTTCTGATGGAGTAGGTAATTCTTTTGAACTTGTGTTGCAAACTTTTCTGCGATTCAAAACTTTGGTCTTCCTTCCCAGTGTGCTGTGTTCCATAATAACTTATGTAATGGTAAGTAATAGTATAATATAGAATTTTTTCATCTGTTTATAGTAAGATAGTCAGTGTACTGTCGTGATATTTTTGTTCAATTTCTTGTTCCTTATGGCTGTGATTTTGCCTACTGTTTACCATTTTTTCAGCCATGCTAGTGAATGGAAATTGCAGTGGCTTGTATGGTGCATGAGCATGGAACGAATTGCAGAATTAGCAATGCTTTATCAAATAATTATTGAATGATTCCGTTTTGTTAATCCGGGTGTTCGGATAAATGAGGTTTGATTATGCAAGGATCCATTGTAAATATTGTTAGCAATGATGACTGACTCGGACCAGTAAATTTTAATGCAGAACCAAAATATAATTGTTTGACAGCTTAACCAAGCACTGTAGGTCCTCTATGTAATATCTCATATAGTATATGTTTATTATTTTCTATTTCTATAACTGTATGCAGTACCATAACAACTATATATAGTTTAATCTTCATTTTTTAAAATGCAGCATTTAACTCAACCCATTTGATTATAAGAACATGTCTCAATAATTATCAACATCTACGATTCATGTGCTTAACCGAATAATGCCGAAGGACACGAAAATGCGTCAATTAAGAAAAATCGATAACCGCGGAGGACGCGAAAATGCGTCAAAAAAGCGTCTTCGCGTCCATTTTGCCCTACAGCTTTGTGGAGTCAAGGACGCCACCTATCACAATTGCAGACGATTCTATATTGTTGTAAGTACATTTTAGGCTTATAAAATATATAGACTGCCATAAGAAAATGTTGAGTAAATTTTGTCACAACAATAAGACTTCTTTCTGATAAAGTATAAATTGAAAATATATTTCATAATATAATAAAGGTACACAGAATACTTTTTTAGAAACCAATATTACTTTAGCTATAACTGCTCATGATAAAACAAGTAGAAAGCTATCTTGGCAAGTGGAACACTGGCACTTCAGCATCCTAGTGATGAAGACGTTATTCTTGACCTGGCACAGCATGGCAGTGACAAGGATGGCAGTGACCAGAATGGCAGTAACTCTGATGGTAGTGACGAGGAGTTTGATGACAGCAAGAATGACTTCAGTACTGATGGGTGTAGTGACTGCAGCAGTCACTAGATGGTCAAGGACTCTGAGAAGAGAACGGAATTGATGATTCTGAAAGGTAGCGATTTCTACAGGAATTTTAACCACATTCTTTATAACAATAAGTAAAAATAAATACTGTAAAAATTATAGCGTGAAAACACACCAAATTCACCCCAAACTGGTGGTGTGAATGCCCACCACCTATGCATAGTGTGTCCTTCACACTTACTTCCTAGTGTGAATGCACACTTAGTGTGAAATTCACACTTAATGGAATAGCATGGGCCCTTCACCGAACATTAATTATATTCATGTGCAGGCAAAAACCAATGCTATTATCATTGTAATCTACCTTATAAATGTTTTGTGCACTTGTGTGCTAGATAAGAGAGTTGACTAAGATTTTAGTCCTCTGATTAATGAGATCTGGGATTATACCAATCTCTTTTTGGAAAAAAATGTTGCTATGTAATACTAGAATCAATGTAACTTAAAATAATTCAGCATTAATGTAAGTATGAGTTCATAGTGATTATGGTGAGAACTCACACTAAATTTGGTGTGTACTTCACACCCAAACAGTGAAGTGTGCGCATCACACCACATTTTGGTGTGACTATTGTTACAAGTGATTCACGCTTAACTTGGTGTGAACTACACACCTTTTGGTTTACAGTGACAACAGGTGAGACTGCAGGGAGCCCTCTGACATATACTTCTATTATGCTATGACCAGTTGCACTTGATAGTAAGATCACTAACTATTCTGTCAACAATGCAGCCTACCAGCACATCAAAAGTAAAGACACCTTGGAGTACCAAACTGAATACACTCAAATATTCTATCATTTATTTGTGATGTACCTGTTTTCATGCACAAAAGCCATAAAAAGCTTCTCAGTTCACAAAATTTATAACAGATTGCTCAGTTCAAAATAAAACACACCCTAAATAAATATCAACAAATTCTTCCTGAATGTAAGACAGATGCGTGCAAAAACACTTTCTCTTACCTCTATGATCAAGTAGCAAACTGCTTCAGTCATGAAACCATACTTCCAACCTTAGTAGTGTGCTTACTAAGAGCCTCAGTGTGATGCCATAAAGGTTTTTGCCAAACGGTGCGAGTACTTTGTTATTTTTAAGTCGGGAACAGCTCCTTAGCGTCGAATTTATGCTTTCCAAATAGCCTAGAACGTACTTTATCGTTCGATAATACTGTCCCCGAGCAATCTTCAAACGTTCGTCTTCTTTCTCTCGCTTAGTGTCACCCTCCCACCAAGCAATCAATCCTCTGTGTCTCGCGTGCGCCCGTGACCGAATTACATAAGGCGCAATTAAAATTTTTATTCGCGCGTAATCGGTTAATGAGATATTTGTAAGACAATTAAATTTACTCAGTTTCTGTTCAATTTCATTTAGTTACCACATAATGATATTACACATGCTTATATAAAACTGATTTCTTGTTGCCTAATCCTGTCCATTAGGTCATCCCTGTACCTCTTTATAATGGCTGGATAATATTCCAAGTGATTACATTCAACCTAGCTATCAATCAGACTTGGATTGCTATGGTTACCCTTCTGATTATGCTCATACCTGGTCGAGCTCACCGAGTGTCTCCTATTATTAGTGGTATTGCAGGATTCACAGAAGGATTTTTCATTCCTAAACCCACAATGCCTTATTGGTAAGACAGTATTTCAAGCCTAGTTAAAAAAAGAATTTTCAATCATTCTTATCTGAAGAAGTAACTATCATAGCAGTATTTATTTTTTTGTTCCTTTTTTTGCCAATATTAATTAAAACTTAGCCTCAAATTAATAATGTTATAATTGAGAGAAAATATTGTTGTATAGTAACTGATTACAATTCATTGAATCATGATGGCATAGTATGGTATATGTGGATTCAGGTACCAGTGGGTGTTCTATATCAATCCCAACTTCTATGGATTCTCTGCCACTATTCGAGTATTGATTCAAAATGTGACTCTGGGATGTGTGTTTGACTCTCCGATAGAATGCTATCCCAACAGTGGCAGATATATCCTCACTCACCTTGGTCTGCACCAAACAAACCCTTACCTTCACGTCATAGTGAGTTTTTTAAATTAGTATGCTAACCTATATATCCAGGATAAATTTCAATTGTTTTTGCCATTTGACTAATATTAAATGAGAATTTTGCTTTTTTATATAAGTTTTTTTGTTTATAATATCAATATATATGTATATAGTTTTTTTATAATTAACAATTCCATTTGATGATCCTTTCCATGTTTTTTTTTTAGTATTTAGTCGGCATGACTTTCTTCTTCTTATTCTTCGCTTGGATGATTCTTGTGATACGCAACTTAAATTTTGTCCCATACATCAAGAAATATTGGCATATATTGCAAGTTCTGGTATTTAAACATAATTATGAAAATTTATGACTTATTATATTTACAGGCGTAATAATTGCGACAATGTTGATGTTAAGAATGCCATTTTAGAAGAAAAATCAAGCTCTGGTATGCTAGTTGTAATTATCTAAATGGTGTAATGTTGCTATAATGTGGAACACTTTGAATTAAAATGTATAATCTTACATTAATGTATGCACGGTTTCCTTTAAGAAATGTAAATGTGTGAAGTTTGGTGTGAATTATTTCATTTGCTGGGTGGTTGTGTAGTCATAAGGATTCTTATATTGTTGTATATTTATTGTTGTATTGAATAATAGTATGTCACTGCCTGGATGTGTATAACTGTACCATTTACAGTAGACCCTCAATTATCGAAACACCTCAGGCGAGGGTTGTTCGGATATTTGAAATGTTTGGATATTCGAAATACGTTATTTTGAATGGGGTCTTAATCTCTCATCTATTTAATGCACAGCAAAATTCCAATGAATATCATTATAATTCCAAAAAAAATGGTGTTCGGATTAGGGTCTACTGTACTATTAAAATGAAGCAATTATTTTGGATGCAGCACTCTATAGCAATGAATGTGTGAATGTTTCTGCCTCACTGTGATATGTACGTTAATATACTACTTCAGTATTTAATTTTCAATAACTGTCATAGTCCACTATGCATTGTTAGATAGCTATTTGACAAAGTAAACAAAAAGTCACGCTTTTAAAGAGTATTTCATGGCTGGTAGTTAGTTGAGGAATTGTTCACTTTTTTTATACAAGCATGAAATTTGGTACACATGTTAATAATTATTAATTAAATAATTTTGGAGATTGAGCAATTTTAAACCACATTTACCATAATTATTTCTCAGTTATTATCAGTTGTAACACAATTAGCCACAAAGCCATGAAATATAACTAGGAAATAATGCTAGAATTTAACAGGTGAAAGTATTATTGTGTTAATATCGTATGAAAACTCCAAGAATGTGCAATTTAAGCTGTCTTGAGTCACATACATGGGTTTGGTACAAGTGAAAAAGCGCAACTGTCAAATAGGCAAACTCAACTTGTTCCACATTAGTAGCAATTAATTCGAAATGATAAAATGGAATTCGAACTAATTAGTTGATCACTAAACACTGACAGGGAGCATTACATTGAAGGGATGCATTTTTGCCCCTGCATCAAGTGGAGGAATTTTTTTGCAACTACATAGGTCTTTAAAGCTTCAGGCAGAATAGCCCATACTGGTTCAAACAAGTCATTCGTGTTTGTCCAGCCCCACCTACTCAATAAAGATAAGTGTGGTTTTGGTTGGTCACTTTAAAATGCAGCTCTTCAAATATACTCAAAGGCAGCTTTTGTGGTAGGAATTCTGAGCATTGATGATCTCCTATAGCTAAGATTTATTGTTGGATAGGACTTGCTTTTCAAGCTACCACTCATTGCTAAATGGTCAACAATTTCACTAAATAGCTTGTTTACTTTTCTGTACACTTTGCTGGTGAACTTAATATGGAGTGTGATGTGCGAAAATGTCCTATATACTATACTGAACTTTCAGAATAAATTATATCTGAGAGTTTCTAGCTCACTTCATGCAATCTCCAATAAATCAATGAAAATACACAACAATAAGCACTTATACAATCAATAAATAAACAGTAGAAATGATAAATAAATAGAACTTGATTAGCTGGCTTGTCCCACTGCAATACAGAGTTGCTTGAGTACACCCCACTTATTATGCACCAGAAATGAATTGGTTCTTTTTTATGGCTCAAAGATGAAGGATGTAACAAATGTCAATCGAGCACACTAGAAGATGGTGAATATCACTACGTGTGGAAACCAGGAGACAGACAAACTGAAGTCAAGGCCACACTGGAACACAGACAGAAAGCTTTGCTAATGAGAATCGATACCTGCAGAGGATCATTTCAATACGGACGGGATGACCAAGTTAGTCAGATCCCGGGCACTGATGTAGGCAGCACTAATGTGAAGCAGGGAGAGACTAAAAAAATACCGAAGAAAATGAGAAGGATATCAAAAATTATGAAGGAAGCTATGGGAGGTAGTACTAGCCAGAGAGATGACGAATCTTACAATACTTCTCATAGAATAACTGTGATTGCTGAAGTAGAGAAGGAGGCTATGGAAGTGACTCCATTTCAACAAAAATGAATTAAGTGAAGGTAATTGGCATAGAATAAGTGTGTCATAGATTAGCAACAATGTCAAAAGAATGACATCATTTACACAATTTATTAAGACAATAGTGAGATATTATATTATAGCACATATGGAAGTGTGAAACTAGCCAACCATAATCACATTTTGTATAAACTAATATATATATTTTTTAAATCTGTAGTTTAAAAAATTTTCCCCATATAATCAGAATAGCACTGATATTTTAGAAGGAACAAGGGGTGTGAATTCTTGGGACTAGTTAAATGATAGAAATTATGTTACTACTAGCATATCAGAATTAGTATTATCACTTCTAACTGTAAATGCTAAAATATTTTGAGTTAGTGTGAAACTAATTTTGAGCAGTTGCAGTATAAAAGTTTAATGAAAAATTCTGACTTTTTAGTGAAAGATAGTAACAATGATTGTATAATTAAATTTTATTGCATTATTATTTTCTATCCATAGGTGTTTTGAATAGCAATGAACAAATTAAAAATTTATTAGATTAGCTGTAACATAACATTGTGTGTCATGTAGATATAGAATTTGCTATTGTTTTTTGTTGGCTGTGAAAATTAGATCAAACTATGAATACAATGTAAATGTGTAATGTTTCTAGCTACTACTTTACAAATAATTAAAAAAAAAATCCTCAAGAAAATTATGCCATACGTGTACTTATGGTTATCTTATCCACAGGGCTAGCCAAAACAGTTTTTTTTTAATGAATTGAAATTTCATTCATTTAGCTATACTAGTTGACATATACAAACTATTTCTTTAATACTCCTTATATATCTGATCTTTAGAATAGATTGAATGAACTTCAAAGGATAAGTTCAATGTATAACTCCCAATTATTCTCCATATACAAACATTTGTTCCTGTAGAGGTAACAAATGGAAGATGTCTAGTGTAGTTTGGCTAGGGTTGGGGTATGTACAAGCAGAAAATAGCTATAAAAATAGCATTGAGTTCCTGTCCTGGATATGGACCAACAGATTTAAAGGAACATCTGTTACATTATCAAAATAGTCCAATAATTGAAGTAAACATGTCAACTATAGTGCATTATAATATTTAAGGACTTAAGATAAAACCAATGGTTTGTGCTAACTCTATCTGTCAACTGGCAATATATTATTATAAATACTTAACAGGCTAAAGAACTTCAGTTAGCTACTATCTCATATAGCATACTAAATATAATATAATAATACTTCTGTAACATGTAAGATGAGTGAGGCTGTAAGGAACTGTATAAAATTACGGTAGTAGAGACTGATAGTATTTCGTACTGTCTTAGTAGTTCATGATATGATATGGCCAGCACTAGCACTAGTAAGTCTATGATGGTGAAGCCAGTAGCTTAGATACTTAGTGTGTCTTCAGTATTCTGCTACTGATGCTAATCTCTAGCAGGAAATTGAGGGCCTTAATGAGCTTTAGCTATGAACAGTTGCAAAGAAAAATGGATCTTCAAGTTCAAATGGAATTCCTGATGATGATAGTTCTGAGGAAAGTGAGCAACCTCTGACAAACTGGTACTGAAACATATAATGGTTTAGTATAGCCATTTTCATGCAAAATAGCTATTCCTGGGTGCATGCATGTGAATATCAATGTGGCCATTGTGTAGTGCTTGTGCTTGGGATTGTATTTGCTGCAGAAAAATCCAATCAGTAAATCAATTGAATAGCACAAGTGATTCAGAACTAACCTGTCTTACTAAAGGTATAGGCTTCCATCCTTTCATTCTGTCTGTCTAAAGGTATGTGTCTTAGAGACAGTGTATTAGAGTACAAGCAATGACAACAATGGTCAGGTGAAGTGTCACTTTTATTCCATTTCTTTATGAAATACGAATAGCTGTTTGGCTCATGGACTAACTGTAATGTACAGGCAATAGTCATGGCATATAGCTAGCCAACTGAGAAGATGGTGTTGGGGTTAGGTTGGGGAGAAGTGAAAGATTTGTGCTACCTAGTTTTTACTGTTATAATATGTCAGACGTGTATTTTTAATTAGCCAGGTTGTACTTTTTCATGATAAGGAGTAAGTGACATTTCAGAGCACCATATTGTAACCTGCACTCAAGAATTGCTGACACGATGAAGTCTTATTAACCCTCATCGCGCATGCGCGTGAGCGGTTACAGCAAGCAGTCTGTTTGTCACTTATTCAGTCTATCTGTCTGCCTGTCTGTCTGTCCAGGCCCGTAGCCAGAGGTTCGCATTGGAGGGTTCGGATTTTAAGACGCAAAAAGCCACACACTTTTGTTTCCTCGTTAATTCTTCTACAATACTAAAAAACAAAAGATAAGTGCACTAGGTATTCTACTTTAAAACTATAATTCATTAAACACTGTTAAGCAGTATTATTCTCGCTTCTATCCACTACGATGAGCAGTCTATAAACAGTGCAACATTAATACTCCTTATTCGTACTACAAGTCTACAGCGTGTAAACTCGAATGTATTGGAAAAATCGCTATAACTAAGTGAAATAGCACGGGACAAAGTGAAATGTGACGGTAGCAGCTTAAGTAAGAGTAAGTGCGCACTCTAGCCTTGGAAATGTACAGTTGTAGTTTCTAGTTGGAGACAAAGTCATTCTATAAAGCAGAAGCTATACCCCCTATTAGACAGTTTTTTTCAACAGATTAGGAGGAGCCATCGACTAAAGCAAAGTTCAAGAGAAAAGTTTATCCTGAAGTACAGAGATAGTGACTGCACCATACTTAGTAGCCACACTGTAAGTGATCTTTAGCTTACTGTAGTCTCGTGCAGCTTTTATAAAGCTGGCCTACTATTAGTGTGTGATAGCACGGTAACCGTGCTATTCGTGATTAATAGCACTTAAAACAGGTTACCCGTGCTATCACTCGCTAATAGTAGGCCAGTTTTTGTGTAGCTAGCTACACTAGATAGTGCACTTACTGTCTGTATATTTGAGGTTTAACTTTCTCAGACACTTCCGAAGGCTCCCTTTTTAATTTTGTATCCAAGGAGCTGAATGTTTATTACGTCACTTGGACTCAGACTAAGCCAGAAACAGCAGATAATTCAAGCGCAGGTTCAGCACGATTGAACAGATGATGATATTCCAGAAGTTATATGGGGGGTGTGGCAAAATATTTACTTCCGGTCACTCTAAAGGGGGGGGGGGGGGGTATGCTGTCAATAGCTTTTCTCAAACTTCGCTTCGATTTAAGCAGCGATAGCGATATCAAACTGCAGCACTAAGTCCCTTTAACATTCCAAAAGTCTGGTAATCTGTCTCATAATTGAACATTTTCAGTTGCAGCAGAGCATTATTTACTCCATTCATACAACTTTTTTACAGGGATATTCAAGGTTAACATACCATCTTTATATTTGAGATAGATACTCTGAATCCTGGATTGGATGCATCTCCATATCCCAGTAACAATAAAACTAAAGATCCAAATAGAATAATTGACTTTGTTTGTAAAAGGTAGCACACTCTCACGCAGCCAGACCCTTTACCACCCTTTTCTCTCTCTCTCTCCCCCCCCCCAGTCTGGCGGAGCCGACCCTTTACCTTATTTGTTCGTGGGCGGGGGGGGGGGGGGGGGGGGGGGGGGAAGGAAGGAAAGGTCTGGTATCGTTAGTATTACGAGTTGTGCAGGCACAACTATAGTTGCGCCCCAATCAGATTGCAGAGAATTCTGATTACATCATAACTAGTGATGTGCTTGAGCACAAATGGCGAGCGAGCCTAAAGACTATACTATTTTTATATGAATGATTTTGACTTCTAACACTGAAGCTACTGAAAATAAGGTCCAGATTTTAAATTTAGCATACACGGTAAAGGGATTTCAGTGCCATAGTAACAACTCTCTGCAACTGCTTGGAAAGAAAAAAACAACAACAAAACAATACACGTTATTTAAAAGTTTTCTTTGTGATATTCTTTAGCTAAGTAGTGGTTGTAACACACAATGCTTTGACACAACTGGAAATACACCTACACAGACTTACCTTCGCGGTAGTCTAGTGGACAATGTATTTTCAAGTAAATACTGTTGCGCACAGCTTATAACCATGACAAAGAGCGCATTGACTTACCACCGCCACTAACTCGAATAGAAATGGAAGTCCCTTAAGTTTTCAAGTTTTAACTGCACCCGCAAAAGAATTCAAAACGGTAAACAATTCAATTTCTAGGGTGACACGGGTACTGATTGATAAACCAGAGGATTCTGTTTAGTGCAATTTGGGACGGGGTCGACCACATAACTAACACAAAAACGCGAGGGTCAAAGTACAAAATGACATACATACGTCCATACATATATCTAAACTAGTAAAATGTTACTATTTTTAGCTTACTTAATGCAAACACTATAATAGCAGTTATGACATTTGATTTCAGCAAACAAATACAAAATCACTCTCTTACCTGATTAATGGTAACTTTTGTAGTATCAAACATCTGCCATTCTGATAGTCTCAATTACCAAAACTCTTGAACAAGCTCTCAGCTACAATAAAAAATAAATAAATAAACCAGTGTTATCATTAGTAATTTAGCCAACAAATATGGAAATAACTTACTTCAATTTCCTGAGTATTGATAGCTTCTGTAGTATCAAATTGAAGTATCTGAATTACCGTGAATTCTTGACAACAAGCTCTCAGCTACAAAAACAAAAGACAATCAATTTTAGTACACAAATACAAAATTACTTTCTTACCTCATTTTCTTGAGCAGTGGTAACTTTTGTAGTACCAAATTTGAGCCATTCCGACTATTTGAATATACCAGTCACTGTTGACAACAAGCTCTTAGCTACATAAAAGAAAGTCCAGAGCTATTTTTACATATTTAGCTAACAAATATGGAATTACGTACTTACCTCAGCTTCCCTCGAGAAGTAGTAACTTCCATAGCATTAATACTACGGCATTCTGACTACCAACGGCTCTTGAAACCAAAAACCGGCACTCCGTATCCCCCCATAAAACGGCGAAGTTTTGAAATTAAGTCTGGAAAAGGGTCTTCAATGCCATAGTAACCAGGCGAATCAACTTTTTGTGTCTTGAAAACAAGCGTTTTAGCAGGAATTTTCTCATACTTTGGAGCTTAAGTATAAAGAGTAAGGTTTGCTTAATTCTGTAGTTTCAGAATAAACTGGAGTCAAGTCTAAATAGCCGTGTTTTTAGGAGAAAAAAGTTCCCCGCGCGCGCGTTTAAAGAGCATACGTACCATCTATACATACATACATATATATATAACATATACCCGATTTTGCATTATCCACCCCTAATACTGTCTCGCTCGCTGCGCTCGCTCGCCAATAAACAAACATCCCCGATTTTCGATTGTGTTACCCCTGTAAGTGTCTCGCTCGCTCTACGCTCGCTCGCCAACTAGTGATGTGCTAGAGCACAAATGGCGAGCGAGCCTAAAGACTATACTATTGATTTTGACTTCTAACACTGAAGCTACTGGAAATAAGGTCCAGTTTTTAAATTTAGCATACAGGGTAAAGGGATTTCAGTGCCATAGTAACAACTCTCTGCATCTGCTTGGAAGGAAAAACAACAACAACAAAACAATACACGTTATTTAAAAGTTTTCTTTGTGATATTCTATAGCTAAGTAGTGGTTGTAACACACAATGCTTTGACACAACTGGACATGCACCTACACAGACTTACCTTCGCAGTAGTATAGTGGACAATGCATTTTCAAGTAAATACTGTTGCGCACGGCTTATAACCATGACAAAGATCGCATTGACTTACCACCGCCACTAACTCGAATAGAAATGGAAGTCCCTTAAGTTTCAAGTTTGAACTGCACCCGCAAAAGAATTCAAAACGGTAATTTCTAGGGTGATACGGGTACTGATCAATAAACCAGAGGATTCTGTTTAGTGCAATTTGGGACGGGGTCGACAACCAAACTAACACAAAAACGCTAGGGTCAAAGTACAAAATGACATACGTACGTCCATACATATATCTAAACTAGTGGTGTGCTTGAGCACAAATGGCGAGCGAGCCTGATAGTTAGGTAACATAAAATGTTACTATGTTTTAGCTTACTTCATGCAAACACTATAATATAGCAGTTATGACATTTTATTTCAGCAAACAATTACAAAATCGCTCTCTTACCTGATTAATGGTAACTTTTGTAGTAAACCATTCTGATAATCTCAATCACCAGTAACTCTTGATCAAGCTCTCAGCTACGATAAAAAACAAACCAGTGTTATTATTTGTAATTTTTTAGCCAACAAGTATGGAATTACTACTTACATCATTCTTGAGTATTGACAACTTCTGTAGTATCAAATTGAAGTTACTTTGACCATCTGAATTACCTTGAATTCTTGACAACAAGCTCTCACTTACAAAAACAAAAGACAATCAATTTTAGCACACAAATACACAATTACTTTCTTACCTCATTTTCTTGAGCAGTGGTAACTTTTGTAGTACCAAATTTGAGCCAATCTGACTATTTGAATTTACCAGTCACTGTTAACTAGCTCTTAGCTACAAAAAAGAAAGGCCAGAGTTAATTTTGCATATTTAGCTAACAAATATGGAATTGCGTACTTATCTCAGCTTCCCTCGAGAAGTAGTAGCTTCCATAGCATTAAAACTACGGCATTCTGACTACCAACGGCTCTTGACAACCAACAACCGGCACTCCGTATCCCCCATAAAACGGCGAAGTTTTGAAATTAAGTCTGGAAAAGAGTCTTCAATGCCATAGTAACCTGTAGAATCAACTTTTTGTGTCTTGAAAACAAGCATTTTAGAAGAGGAATTTTCTCATTCTTTGGAGCTTAAGTATAAAGTAAGGTTTGCTTAATGCTGTAGTTTCAGAATAAACTGGAGTCAAGTCTAAATAGCCGTGTTTTTAGGTGAAAAAAGTTCCCCCCGCGCGCGTTTAAAGAGCATACGTACCATCCATACATACATACGTAATATATATATAACATATACCCGATTTTGCATTATCCACCCCTAATACTGTCTCGCTCGCTTCGCTCGCTCGCCAATAAACAAACATTCCCGATTTTTTCATTTTTACCCCTGTAAGTGTCTCACTCGCTACGCTCGCTCGCCGATTATGATGTATTATGACATTTACGTACACTGTAGCACGCGCGTCCACACCGTTAAAAGCTTACGCCGTAAATATTTGCTATACATGTACTTGCTGGAGAGAGATGGCCGAAGTTCAGATCTTACTTGCTTTTGGAAAGAGAAGCAGCAACGGACAATGAAGTCGAAGATGAAGAAGCCATTGAAGGTGAAGAAGCCATTGAAGATGAAGAAACCATTGAAGCTAAAGACTATAGCGTCTATCCAGCTAATAGTCCCGCGCACGCATGCGTGGGAATGACGTAAGAAAAAGTGATGTAATGGAAGTGTCTGCTGCACACAACTCGTATATGCTAACGATACTTTCCTTCCTTCCCTCCCCCCCCCCCCCCCCCCCCCCCCCCCCCCACCAACAAAGAAGGTAAAGGGTCTGGCAACTTGCCACTCTCACTTCAAGTAATGTTTTTACTCTACAATACAGTGTACTGTTGAATCTTAAAGTTTGTCTTTAGTACGATACTCTGGCCTTTTGTAACCTTGCCGCAGCGAGAGTAACTTTATTAGTGATCCTGTACCCACAATTTATTAATTTCATTCGCACCCGCATGACTAATTGCACAACTACTAAGATGATTAATTAAGCTACTAACTAAATCATTAAATGATAATATTAATGATTTGTAGTAATCTGTGGTTCAGCTACTAATTAATTCATAGAATTGAGGATTTGATAGTGTCTGTGGTAAAGCTCTCAACAGTTGCTTCCATAGTGTCTGTGGTAAAACTGTCAACAGTTGCTTCCATTTCAATATACACATCACACCTACATCACAAGAAAAAGTAACAACAAACAGCAACAACACAACAATAGCATTATTACTAATTTCTAACTGGGTTAGCTGCCAACACAGCTAATATGGTGCTAATATTAAGTTTAATACCTTAAGAAGCTACACATTTTAGGATTAATGAGTTATTAATAATAATCATAACTTAACTGAAAAGCTCAAAAAAAAATATAAAGACACAATGGTTTCAGATCACTTACGGAAATTGATGCTTGGATTTCATAGCCTGTGTTGTAGATTCATCTTTAGCCTCGTAATCTGTTGTAGATTCTTTGTTAGCCTCGTAATTTTGACTAATTGGAGGATTGTATTGGAGATCATGTTCAGGTACTAAGTTAAACACAATATCACACCCACAGAAAAAAGGTGTAAAAAATAAATCTTAGTACTGTATCAAATGACACTGGAGTGAAATTATGAAGAATGTATGTGTTAGAAGGGGTTAGGTGTTGATAATGGTAATATTGACATCAATGGAAGTGTTAATTGTGATCCATTGTATATTGTGAGAGCAAGCTTATATGAAGAGAAGATTAATAAAAATGTAAATTGGGTGTAGAGTGTTTTTCACCCTATTCACAAAAGGTGCATATTGACTCACATGACAAAAGCACAGTGAAAAATACTCAGCAGTAGCCAATCATGTGTGGTTTTATTTATAACCTTGAACTAGCCACAATCTAGGATAAAGCATAGCTAAATGCCAAATCAGGCCTACTTACACCAGTATAACGGCGGGATTGTTTCTTGGTCCTTGATTTTCCACTTCTTGTGTATCAACCAAGCAGCAATGGTAATGATGATTATGATGATAATTATGATTACCGCCATGACCAGACTCCCTTGCATCCAATATAACATAATCTTGTAAGTGATGGGGTCTGTGTTCAGCCATTCATCTGAGAAATTCCCACTGGCATTCTGCTCTTCCTCTTCAAACCTAAATGTAATTTTGATACTGTTACTCCAATTGTAGACTGCAGTTGATAGGAAACTTACACTTCATCATAATGTTCAGTGAAAGCCAGAGAGTCATTGCCTGGATAGTCTTCTTTGGTGAAGTCCTTAATGGCACCTGTTTTGACAGTTTCATTGGCTGATTCTATATTAAAGATAGATCACATAATAGATCTCAATCTCATGAGATGACAGACAAAATGGGCATCTACTGGCTAGCTCGCTAATTGCACGCAAATTTTCAAATACCACTTGCCTTTGCATAGCACTTGTCCTAAGATTAGAAGAAAACTTCCCAGGAGAAGAGTGACTCCAAACATTTCGAAATGCTCGAGAGTAGACTTGTGTAAAACAGAACAGTTTCTTTAGTCCAGAAATTCAAGTAGTCGAGTACCTCCACGAGGACAACTGGCTAGAGACTGTTCCGAAGCGAAGTGTAATGTCACGAGGGTGTCCTAGCCTATTTTATTGGTACTGCGCTGCCTAAAATGGGCCATGTGACAGTGGGCACGTGGTTCCTTGCGCGCATTGAGGTGTGGATGACGGAAGTACTTACATATAGTAGTAGTCTTGAGCTGTTCGCCAAAAAAATCATAACTGGGAAGCTCGCCACCTGTAGGACCGCCCTGTGCATTTAGAGAAGTTGATGCAAAGAAGAAAGACAGATAAGCAGAAGGAAAGAGAAGGAGATGAAGGTCTACACAGCTTCGTAGTAGTCTGGCGTAGCTAGACCCTTTACCCAACCGCTACGCGGGGAAAGGGTCTGGGGACAATCACGTACGGTGGCGGTTCTAGAGCTAGCCCACGATTTTGGGGGGTGGTCAATTAACATTCTTTTGGCCGTTCTCCTAGGCCAACATGAGTGGGCGTCTGACCACTCTATAAGAGGATCCTGCGCCGCTAACAATCTCTGGTCGCCATGTCCTTTTCTGAGACTGCTGTGCGTGCTGCTGCTGTACATTCCTCGTTGGAAGGCAAGGTACTTACACAAGCTAAGCATCCTGGATGGCTTCGATCCTTATGAGTCAGATAGGTCACAGTGGCTAGATGATGTGAACTTATGGCCTTCCATTACACATATCCATCTAGCTATGTGTACTTGCTCTATACACCCAGTAGATACACAGGAGAAGATTTGCTAAACTATAAGAGTCTAGACTGCTACATTAATTTTGTGTCTGGCTGGGTGAGAGAAGTCTTAGTTAAAACATTTGATGAGAAAAGAGTTGTCCTTGGAAAGGTAAGACATGCAGTAGCTAATTATACAATTTATTTTAATACTGGATTATTTTTTTAAGGTTAATCATTCTCAGAAAATGCGTGAGAAGCCTCTGACACCTTGGGTAGTAGCGGAACGTACAGGGAAAATTCTTGCTGCTCACTGTGATTGTGTAGCTGGCCTTGGTGAGACTTGTTCTCATGTGGCTTCTCTTCTATTTGCCATCGAGAGTGGAGTGCGCATTCGTGATTCCATGACAGTTACACAAAAGAAGGCATACTGGGTCATGCCCACCGGAGTCAAGGAAGTTCAATATGCTCCAGTAAAAGAAATTGATTTTTTGGGCAAGAAAGGCAGTGTTGCTGTTTTAGAATCAACTCAAATATCTCCTTCATCGACTGTGACATCATCTGCATCCTCTGTGGTATCACCTGTTAACTCTCTTTCTAGCCAAACATCATCTTCTACATCAGTTAACTCACAATCTCATTCATTTTCAAGATCTGGCACACCAGTTCCCACTATAACATCTATTCCACAGGCTTCAAAGTCACCAACTCCAGTTCGTGATAAAACACCAAGTCATGATGAGACTATGACATTCTTTAGTAGCCTAGCAACTTGCTCATCAAAGCCTGCTATACTGTCCTTGATAGCTCCATACTCTTCCCGATATATTCCCCAAACCCTGGATAGTGGTTTGCCTACGTGTTTATCGGAACTGTATAAGCCTGAATATGCAGAATTAAATTATGGTGAACTATTAACAGTAGCTAAATACTATTCTGTATCCATTACTGAAGATCAGGCTTTACTTGTAGAATCTAAAACTAGATTACAATCAAATTCTCGCTTGTGGCTTCGAATGAGGACTGGAAGAGTGATAGCATCACGTTTCAAAGCAGTATGTCGAACAAACTTGGCTCAGCCTTCACTCAGTCTGGTAATGGCATTGTGCCATCCAGAAATTGCTAAGTTTAAGAGTTCTGCCACTAGCTGGGGGTGTGAGCATGAAAAAACAGCCATTTCAAAGTATTTAAGTATTAATCTGAGGAAGCATCATAACTTTGAAGTAAAAGAATGTGGTTTTTTTATTAATACTAGCATGCCTTACATTGGTGCATCACCAGATAGTTTGGTGACTTGTACATGCTGCAATGATGAAATTTGTGAAATTAAGGTGAGAAAACAAATTTTAATGTGTTTTTATTATTTCCCCCCTATAATATTAGTGTCCCTATTGTCACAAGCATGAGCTTATTTCTGAAGCTGTGGATGATGACAAGTTCTGCTTAGAACAAGTTGGTGATGGGTATCAGTTACGACAAGATCATGCATATTATTATCAAGTAAGTTAGAACATAGCTAAAGTGTTCTAACCATGATTTTAAACCTTTTATGTATTTTTTTTAGGTTCAGTGTCAGCTGTTTTGTAGCAAAAAGAGTTACTGTGATTTTGTTGTATGGACTAAGCAAGATATACATATTGAAAGAATTCAACCCAATGAAGATTTCTGGCTGGCAAATGTGTCCCATGTTGAAAATTTTTTTCTCACCGCGGTCCTTCCAGAATTATTTGGCAAGTTTTATTCCCACTCATCACCAGCTGTAGTGGCCATTGATACATCAAATGAACCTTGCTTTAGTGGAGCATCAAGTCTAACTGAAAATGAAGAGGAAAACAATAATGCCATACCATTATATTGTTATTGTCAGAAGCCAGATGATGGTGGGAGTGACATGGTTGGCTGTGACAATACTGCTTGTATGTAGTCGTGAGTGGTTCCATCTAACTTGCCTACAACTAAACTCCCTTCCAACTAGTAAATACTGGTACTGCCCTGACTGCAGGAAGCTGCCACAATTTAAAAAGAAGAGGAAAAAGAATTAAATTTTAATCAAATGGAAAAACTGAATCACACATATTAATCAATGCACATGTCACACATACAATTTTGTCCAATGTTGTTACTTGACTATTTGAATTTACAAAATCAATTGGTTGTGTTGAACTTAGGATGGAATATTTCTGTCTGATGTTTCCAATGACACGCTCGACATGTATGCGTACATTGGCAATTTTTCTTGTTTGTTCAACCTCAATACTGCTAAGTTGCTTCTTGCCCTTGGTAAATGCAGGTATTTTCAATGTCGAGCAGTAAAATCCAACTGTATCCGCTATGTCAAAGCCTCGATCAGCAAGAATCATGTCTCCTGGCACTAAATGATGCAGCAGCGGACAATGCTCTGTTAGATACTTATCGCTTGTTCTTCCTCACCATCCCTCAGAAATAAAGCTTACTGTTCCCTGGGGTGTAATTCCTATTAAATACTTCACGGTATTATGATGTTTGTATGAAGAAAATGTTTGGGCTCTTGCAAGGAGATTTGTAGGACGATCAAGAAAAATTTCGAAACAGTCAATTATGACCACACAGTTGGGAAAGTGTTTTCGGAAATCCATTGGCATTGTCTTCTTCAGGGCATCCCTGTTTGGCCATACAATTAGTGGCTTCAGTGTCCGGTACAAAACATCAAGGACATGCATAAATGTTCGACTAATTGTGGCTGGGTGTACTCGAAAACGATAAGCAAGATCCTGACCACTAAGTCCAAGAAGTAGTCTAATTAATGTGCTAATCAGCTGCTGAAATGCAGATAAAGCTGAATGTTTCTTTAACTGTGGTTTAACGTATTGAAACAACACATCCAATACATCCCAGCTCGTCAAACCAGTATAAAACAAAACTTTCTCATTGTTGTTCTTAAAAGTGTCCTCCTTAAAAACTAATTCATCTACCTCCTTTTTCAATCTTCCAATTTCATTTTCCATTTCCTTGCGTACCGGTTCCATGTACTGACTTTCGTCTACCAATTCTGCTATGTCTTGTGAGGTCATGTCTGTTTGTACTGCTTTGCCATCTTCAATTTCTTTTACATTTTCAACTTCTTTGTTGCCTGCATCTTCAACATTATGCTCTACATGATTCCTTTCCACTACATCATCCGTCTCATTGTTCTCTTCCTCTCGAGCTCTCTTTCTAGAGCTTCGCTTCACAATCCTGCCGTATCTCTGTGTGCTACTGTTGGACTGGAAACTCTTGTACCCTAGCTTCAATGAGGGAAACCAGTCAGGGTTACTCACATCATAGAGCTTTGCAGGTGCTCCACTAATAAAATGGTCAGAACAAACTCGAACGTTCCCATACTGATCCTTTTTTATATTCTCTCTCTTGATTTTAGCTAACCACTCTGCTTGCCTCTTCTTACTAAGATCAAAAGTTTTACTTCCTTGGGTAGAAATGACGCTGGGAAGTCTATAATAAGACTTTTCCTTGTCCCTCTGTGACCGGTTTCCACATCCAACCATAGCACAAAACACCATTTCTCTACCCTCACTCAGCTATTCTCTGGCTGGACCTGCCCCATGTCCACCAATATGGCCGCCACGCGATCATTACATCATTGACCACACCCACTGCAAGGGGTCTATAGGAATTTGAAGGAATTGCAGATGCAGGTGATCGTGGAATTCGTAATGGGTCAATACTCTATGATAAATTGCATGAACATTCAAACAGGAGTATTGTAGTTGTAGTCACCACCTCATTGACAGCTATAATGGAAGACCAGGCAAGTTGGAACTGATGTAGGCATGCAAGTATTGTTAGCTTTCATATATTTTCTAGGTTTTGTGCTGGTCAACAAAGGGACTTTCAGTAGCAGCAGTTCATAGTGCCACTACACCTGAAGCGAAGGCTGGTGTACTTAAGGGAGAGTATGGCTTAGTTTTTTTTACACCAGAATTATTGTTGGAGAGAAGATGGAGGGATGTGTTACATAGCAAGCCATATGAGCACAGAGTCCGAGCGTTCATAATTGATGAAGCTCACACAGTAAAAAAGTGGTGTGTTATAGTTTTTTAAATTTATACTACTCATATGGATAACAAGATGTCTTTATTGATTGATTTTAATTTCATATAAAATAGCTTGTGTTACAATTTTCATCCAAAAGTTCGATTACATTTTAAACAAAGAGTACCCATGAAATTTTATTAAGAAAACTTTGTTATAATTTACAGGGGTGAATCATTCCGTGAAGCGCTTCTTCACATTGGTGAAGTAAGAAGTTTGTTACCTAAGGGAGTAAATATAATGGCTTTGACTGCTACTGCAACTAAAACACTTCAGAGGCAAATCGCATATTTTCTTGGAATGTACTTGCCCAAGGTGATTGCAGTGCCACCTTGTAAGAACAATATAATGTATTCCGTAACATCTCACACTTCATTGAAAAATACTTTTGAACCACTTTCGAAGAAGCTAAAAGAGGAAGGAACAAATATGTTTCGCATGATAATCTACTGCCGAAGTATTGTTGACTGTGCTGATATATATGAGTTTTTTAAAGAGTGAACTTGGGGACAGTTTCCTTGTACCACCTGATGCTCCTGATCAATAAAAGTTTCGCCTAGTGGATATGTATACTTCAATTACTGACGAAGAATAAAGAGTCAAATTGTGGTCTCATTTTCAGACGAAAGAGCACCTCTTCGATTGGTATGTGCAACGTCAGCATACGGCATGGGTGTGGACTGTCCTAATGTCAGAGAAATTATTCATTATGGTGTACCATCTGACACAGAGACTTATATACAAGAAACTGGGCGAGCTGGTAGAGATGGCAAGCCCTCATTAGCCATTCTTGTATCACTCAAGTCGGTGACAAGACATGCAGAAAAATCTATGAGAGACTACCAAGCAAATTATGACATTTGTCGGAGAGACTATTTATTTAATGATGTGGACAATTATGTACATGAAAATTCAGTGGTAGGCTGTATGTGTTGTGATATATGTTTTCAAGCATGTGAGTGCGGAACATGTGTCATAAAACAATCAGATTTTATTTTTATTTAAATTTATAAGAAATTATTTTTTATTTATGCAGAAAAATTGATGTATTATAACTAGTTTTTAGTATGAGCCATGATACATTTTTTTATAGCAACAGTTGAATGTGCATGCAGTGGATGATTAGGAAAAAATGTATGACTGCGATTGGGGGTGCCAAAATTGTTTAGCACTGGAGATAGTACATGCAAATCCTTTGAAACCTTCATAATGGAATTTACTGTCTTGTTGGCACCAAGTCCACTGATTGATGTCTTAACGAGACTGTTCAGGTGTTCCATATGGAGGTCATTTGGAATGTTGGTTCCTTTTAATCCCTTGGTGTTGACAAAGCGACTCCATATTAATTCGGTGGCTTGCCTTGGTGAAAGTGTGAAGTCATGCTGCACAAGGAGGTTTAAGCTTTCCAAGGCATAGTTCTTTCGCCCAGAACTACGAATCATAGGCAGCAAATATCTCTAACATCAAAGCACGCGGCCACCGTCACCTTCTCTGATAGCATCTGAGTATTCCATGTAGAAACAGCCCAGACTCAAACTCCAACAAATGAATAAAAAATATTGGTTGAAATTGTCAGTAGAAGTGTTTTCCTTTTTTCTGTAGTTAACATCCAGATATTCTCAGGGTATGTAATGTATTTACTTGGAACACTGTTGATTTTCTCCATTCCAAGCATGTCCATAGCTGCTGTAAGAATGTGACACTTCACAATTAAAACAAAAAAATCGTCACATACATTGAAATTGTCCAGTGGCTTCTTCACAACATTCGTTCTGCCAATGCAATTTCTAAGCTGGTACAAAGACCCGTGATCACCAGCTGATTGAGTGGAATAATAATACCTAAATATGAGCTGTAATAACACAACCAAGTGGTTAATATTACTAAAGCTAATGAAGTGAATAATGTTACTTACACCCAAGAAATTTGCTTTGGCATGCCAATCTTCAGCAACTGATACTATTCCTGAGAGTGCTTGAGGGTGAGTATGAACGTTTCCTGAGAAAAAAGAAAACCGCAAAAAGAAAGGTAAGATACAAGAACTCTTGATACTAGTATGGCAATGTTTTGTCGTAGACATTTGTCATCACTTTTTGAAGGAAAGATTGCCTGTGCAATATTTTCAGGAGTCGAAGTGTTTGGCTTCATCAAATCAGAGAGTGAGGAGACATTAACGCGATTCTGTACTGCGTATGAATGGAAATAGTGTAGAGACTCATTTTTCCTGTCTGAACGCAAAAAGCGTGGCCTCACTGTTTTGTCAATGTTATCTCCACATATCCATATGGTGAAAACCATGATAATGTTTTAAAATATGCTTCCATGATGTTTTAAATGGAATACAGTAATTCTTGGCTAAGTGGGTGTTTATATTTTCTACCTTGAACTCTTATTACAATAAAGTTTGAAGCCTGAAAAAAAATTCAAAGAGAAGCATTATTTGGTATAAAAAAATACACAATTTTTCTTTATCCGTCATATTCAAAATCTTCTAAATCCTGTTTTTGTTTGTGGGGTTGAGGGTGGGGGGTGGGGTGTGGAAGGGGGGGCCGGGGGCGGGGGGAGGACATGACACATTTTTCTGGAAAAAATATCATTTTAAGTCCATTTGCTAATTGATTTTGGTGGTGATGTTGAAGCAAGTTATTAGTAATGGCAAAGTCCTTCAGTAGTCTCTTTTAGCCATCTGTTATCAAACCTATTTTTTCAAAAATTAAATGACACAAAACTTTTGATCAAATATTGAATTTTTGTATTTTAGGTTCCTGTACATGTATAGACCATGCTGTTTATAGGAAAGCAAAAGAAAGACGGTGGGGGTTGGGGTGTTGAAGAGTATAACACTTCAGTGGTCTAAATATTAATTAAAAAACTATTGATTGATTGATTGATTGATCTGACTGATTGATTGATTGATTGTTGATTGATTAATTGACTGACTGATTGGTTGACTGAAGGATTGGGTGACTGACTGACTGACTGACTGACTTAATATAAGCTCTCCAACTTTAATTATGAATTCAGAAACCGGTCTGAGATTTTTGTAACAATGTTTTTCCAAGGGGACTGTACTGGTATAAAGTACAATTTATTATACTTATAAAAAAATTGCTTCAATAAAAATATTTCATGAATACTTACATATGAATCACATCAAAGTAAAAGCGAGGCCACCTCACTTTTCTATAATTGTACTTCAGTGATTTGTGGTTTAATAGTTTTTGGAAGGAAAATGACTAAGTGTGACTTACTGTACTTGCCTTACAACCAAAACTGATCTAACTATTGCTTGTTCTCCATAGAGCATCTAGCACCAAAAAAACTTTGATATTTTTGCAATTAATATCACAATCAAAGTATTAGAGCAACTGTAGAATTTATTATTAAAGATTACAAGGACTTACCGACACCGATGGAGATGTAGCTGCCAAGCAAATTCTCTTTGGTTGTGGAGGTGGAAGCGAAGAGGAATGGTGTTGTGCTTGCAAAGGAGTGGTGGAATGCTGTGCTTGTAAAGAAGTGGTGGAGTGCTGTGCTTGTAAAGAAGTAGTGCAGTGCTGTGCTTGTGAAGAAGTGGAGTGCTCTGCTCGCAAAGAAGTGGTGGATTATAGTGCTTGTGAAGAAGTGGTGGAGGATTGCTGTGCTTGTGAAGAAGTGGAGTGCTCTGCTCGCAATGACGTGGTGGATTGTAGTGCTTGTGAAGAAGTGGTGGATTGCTGTGCTTGTGAAGAAGTGGTGGAGTGCTGTGCTTGTAAAGAAATAGTGGAGTGCTGTGCTTGTGAAGAAGGTGGAGTGCTGTGCTTGTGAAGAAGGTGGAGTGCTGTGCTTGTGAAGAAGGTGGAGTGCTGTGCTTGTGAAGAAGGTGGAGTGCTGTGCTTGTGAAGAAGGTGGAGTGCTGTGCTTGTGAAGAAGTGGTGAAGTGCTGTGCTTGTGAAGAAGTGGTGGAGTGCTCTGCTCGCAAAGAACTGGTGGATTGTAGTGCTTGTGAAGAAGTGGTGGATTGCTATGTTTGTGAAGAAGTGGTGGAGTGCTGTGCTTGTGAAGAAGTGGTGGATTGTAGTGCTTGTGAAGAAGTGGTGGATTGTAGTGCTTGTGAAGAAGTGGTGGAGTGCTGCGCTTGTAAAGAAGTGGTGGAGTGCTGCTTGTAAAGAAGTGGTGGAGTGCTGCGCTTGTGAAGAAGTGGTGGAGTGCTGTGCTTGTGAAGAAGTGGTGGAGTGCTGTGCTTGTGAAGAAGTGGTGGAGTGCTGTGCTTGTGAAGAAGTGGTGGAGTGCTGTGCTTGTGAAGAAGTGGTGGAGTGCTGTGCTTGTGAAGAAGTGTTTGTGAAGAAGGTGGAGCGCTGTGCTTGTGAAGAAGTAGTGGAGTGCTGTGCTTGTGAAGAAGGTGGAGTGCTGTGCTTGTGAAGAAGGTGGAGTGCTGTGCTTGTGAAGAAGGTGGAGTGCTGTGCTTGTGAAGAAGGTGGAGTGCTGTGCTTGTGAAGAAGGTGGAGTGCTGTGCTTGTGAAGAAGTGGTGAAGTGCTGTGCTTGTGAAGAAGTGGTGGAGTGCTCTGCTCGCAAAGAACTGGTGGATTGTAGTGCTTGTGAAGAAGTGGTGGATTGCTATGTTTGTGAAGAAGTTGTGGAGTGCTGTGCTTGTGAAGAAGTGGTGGATTGTAGTGCTTGTGAAGAAGTGGTGGATTGTAGTGTTTGTGAAGAAGTGGTGGAGTGCTGCGCTTGTAAAGAAGTGGTGGATTGCTGTGCTTGTGAAGAAGTGGTGGAGTGCTGTGCTTGTGAAGAAGTGGTGGATTGCTATGTTTGTGAAGAAGTGGTGGAGTGCTGTGCTTGTGAAGAAGTGGTGGAGTGCTGCGCTTGTAAAGAAGTGGTGGATTGCTATGTTTGTGAAGAAGTGGTGGAGTGCTGTGCTTGTGAAGAAGTGGTGGAGTGCTGTGCTTGTAAAGAAGTGGTAGAGTGCTGTGCTTGTGAAGAAGTGGTGGAGTGCTGTGCTTGTAAAGAAGTGGTGGAGTGCTGTGCTTGTGAAGAAGTGGTGGAGTGCTGTGCTTGTGAAGAAGTGGTGGAGTGCTGTGCTTGTGAAGAAGTGGTGGAGTGCTGTGCTTGTGAAGAAGTGGTGGATTGTAGTGCTTGTGAAGAAGAAGTGGAGTGCTACGCTTGTAAAGAAGTGGTGGATTGCTGTGCTTGTGAAGAAGTGGTGGAGTGCTGTGCTTGTGAAGAAGTGGGTGAGTGCTGTGCTTGTGAAGAAGTGGTGGAGTGCAGAAGGGTGGAGTGCTGTGCTTGTGAAGTGGAAGTGGTGGAGTGCTGTGCTTGTGAAGAAGTGGTGGAGTGCTGTGCTTGTGAAGAGTGGTGGAGTGCTAGTGCTTGTGAAGAAGTGGTGTGGAGTGCTTGTGAGAAGAGTGGTGGAGTGCTGTGCTTGTGAAGAAGTGGTGGATTGCTGTGCTTGTGAAGAAGTGGTGGAGTGCTGTGCTTGTGAAGAAGTGGTGGAGTGCTGTGCTTGTGAAGAAGTGGTGGAGTGCTGTGCTTGTAAAGAAGTGGTGGAGTGCTGTGCTTGTGAAGAAGTGGTGGAGTGCTGTGCTTGTGAAGAAGTGGTGGATTGTAGTGCTTGTGAAGAAGTGGTGGAGTGCTGTGCTTGTGAAGAAGTGGTGGAGTGCTGTGCTTGTGAAGAAGTGGTGAAGTGCTCTGCTCGCAATGAAGTGGTGGATTGTAGTGCTTGTGAAGAAGTGGTGGATTGCCGTGTTTGTGATGAAGTGATGGAATGCTTAGTCAAAACTACTACAGTAAGTTTGTCTTCCACCTGAGATTGTAATTTATGAAGCCGCTGATAGATACCAAAGCAAACTCTACACATTTTTCCAGTATCCGATTCACTGATGTTAATTTCTTCTGTGGTGACTCCTTGCAGCAGTAGTTTCTTCCTTACTAAGGATAGCCACAAAGCAGTTACCCTTTTAGAGGCTCCAAAGCACCAGACCCAGATTTACTCTTTTTTTCACATTTTGTATAAGAGAAACTCCACAGCCTATGTACCTCTGTCAACTGCAACCAACTACTAAACTTTGCGCAAAGAAAAGATATGTAACTGCGCAGAGTGCCTACACCCACGCAATAAAGTATCCGCGGTTTTTTGGGTAGCAACGTCCCGCAAATAGGGGGTGCGGTTAAAGTAATTGGCGAGCGAGCGTAGCGAGCGAGACACTTACAGGGGTAACACAATCGAAAATCGGGGATGTTTGTTTATTGGCGAGCGAGCGTAGCGAGCGAGACACTTACAGGGGTAACACAATCTAAAATCGGGGATGTTTATTTATTTATTTATTTATTTGTATATATGTTTGGACGTACGTATGTCATTTTGTACTTTGACCCTCGCGTTTTTGTGTTAGTTAGGTGGTCGACCCCGTCCCAAATTGCACTAAACAGAATCCTCTGGTTTATCGATCAGTACCCCTATCACCCTAGAAATTGATTTGTTTACCGTTTTGAATTCTTTTGCGGGTGCAGTTCAAACTTGACAACTTAAGGGACTTCCATTTCTATTCGAGTTAGTGGCGGTGGTAAGTCAATGCGCTCTTTGTCATGGTTATAAGCCGTGCGCACAGTATTTACCTGAAAATACATTGTCCACTAGACTACTGGGAAGGTAAGTCTGTGTAGGTGCATGTCCAGCTGTGTCAAAGCAATGTGTGTTACAACCACTACTTAGCTAAAGAATATCACAAAGAAAACTTTTAAATAACCTGTATAGTTTTGTTATTGTTGTTTTTTCCTTCAATTCAAGCAGTTGCAGAGAGTTGTTATAATGGCACTGAAATCCCTTTACCCTGTATGCTAAATTTAAAAACTAGACCTTATTTTCAGTAGCTTCAGTGTTAGAAGTCAATAAAAATAGTATAGTCTTTAGGCTCGCTCGCCATTTGTGCTCAAGCACACCACTAGTTTATTGGCGAGCGAGCGTAGCCAGCGAGACACTTACAGGGGTAAAAATGAAAAAATCGGGGATGTTTGTTTGTATATATGTTTGGACGTACGTATGTCATTTTGTACTTTGACCCTCGCGTTTTTGTGTTAGTTATGTGGTCGACCCCGTCCCAAATTGCACTAAACAGAATCCTCTGGTTTAGCGATCAGTACCGTATCACCCTAAGAAATTGAAGTGTTACCGTTTTGAATTCTTTTGCGGGTGCAGTTCAAACTTGAAAACTTAAGGGACTTCCATTTCTATTCGAGTTAGTGGCGGTGGTAAGTCAATGCGCTCTTTGTCATGGTTATAAGCCGTGCGCAACAGTATTCACTTGAAAATACATTGTCCACTAGACTACCGCGAAGGTAAGTCTGTGTAGGTGCATGTCCAGTTGTGTCAAAGCATTGTGTGTTACAACCACTACTTAGCTAAAGAATATCACAAAGAAAACTTTTAAATAACGTGTATTGTTTTATCCTTCAATTCAAGCAGTTGCAGAGAGTTGTTACCATGGCACTGAAATCCCTTTACCGTGTATGCGAAATTTAAAAACTGGACCTTATTTTCAGTAGCTTCAGTGTTAGAAGTCAGAATCATTTATATAAAAATAGTATAGTCTTTAGGCTCGCTGCCATTTGTGCTCAAGCACATCACTAGTTTATTTGTATATATGTATGGACGTATGTATGTCATTTTGTACTTTGACCCTCGCGTTTTTGTGTTAGCTATGTGTTCGACCCCGTCCCAAATTGCACTAAACAGAATCCTCTGGTTTATCGATCAGTACCCGTATAACCCTAGAAATGGAATTGTTTACCGTTTTGAATTATTTTGCGGGTGCAGTTAAAACTTGAAAACTTAAGGGACTTCCATTTCTATTCAAGTTAGTGGCGGTGGTAAGTCAATGCGCACTTTGTCATGGTTATAGGCCGTGCCCAACCGTATTTACTTGAAAATACATTGTCCACTAGACTACCGCGAAGGTAAGTCTGTGTAGGTGCATGTCCAGTTGTGTCAAAGAATTGTGTGTTACAACCACTACTTAGCTAAAGAATATCACAAAGAAAACTTTTAAATAACGTGTATTGTTTTGTTGTTGTTTTTTTCCCTTCAATTCAAGCAGTTGCAGAGAGTTGTTACTATGGCACTGAAATCCCTTTACCGTGTATGCGAAATTTAAAAACTGGACCTTATTTTCAGTAGCTTCAGTGTTAGAAGTCAAAATCATTCATATAAAAATAGTATAGTCTTTAGGCTCGCTCGCCATTTTGTGCTCAAGCACATCACTAGTTAAGTTACCGCGACAACATTCCTCTAGAACAGCCAACGTACGTGATTGTCCCCGCGTAGAGGTTGGGTAAAGGGTCTGGCTACGCCAGACTCAGTGCCGTAGCATAGACAGTTGAAGGAGCCAGGCGGTTGGAAACGAGGTCTGCTGCATAAGACTGTAACAGTATTTTATACCTTTGTAATGTGACATAGCTTAACCTTTAAAACACTTTTACCCAAGCTTGTACCTAGCTGCATCACATATACCGTACTCGACGTATTAAGCGCCACAAAATAATAATTTGCCAGCACCCTTAATTACTTTCAGCTCTCTTTTAGCAGTGTAGTGAGGGGCTTTCATGTCTACCAGGCAGTTTGGACTCCAGTGCTGAATGCTGAATACTCCACAAACCAAGAGCATGGAAATGCTGAAGACCAATATGCTGTGGCTGTGATCAACAATGATCAAGTTGTGGGGCATGTGCCTAGAGAGCTTTCTCAGACATTTTGGTATTTTATTAAAAGAGAAGGCGAAATCATCTGCAAAATTACTGGTAGAAGACAAAGGTCTGTACTTCTGCAAGGTGGGATGGAAATTCCTTGTATTTACACACTGAGGGGGAAGAAAAAGTTGGTGAAGAAACTTAAGTTAATACTAAATTCAATGAACATTAATGAACTATAATAATAGATGCATGTACAAGTCAATAATAAATACAATGAATATTATGAATGAAAATGGTAGATTCATGTACTATGGGTCAGTAATGAATAATAGTTACATTTTTACATGTCCATCTCATCAATGTCTGATAAAGGTTCATAGGCTGGTGGACTGATGGAGTATTCAGATTCGCTATCGTCAATATATTCGATCATGCCTGGAATAATGTTTACATTCGTTTCACTTTCTGAACCAGAATCTGATTCATAATTATCTTCACTTTCAAATGGGTCATTTGTGGGTTCTGGCTCATGAAAACCCATATTAACTTCCCCAAAAACTTCAACAATTATTGCATTTATTTCTTTTCTGGCTTCATCATTTCTTATCAAGTGGTCTTCTTCTTTGCCACGAGCATTCGATAGCCCAGTCACAAGAAATGATTTTTTAACAATACAAAGATTTGAACTTAGCTTTGTATTAGCTTCTTCAATCCAGTTAACTACAAGTTGTTTAGGTGGCTTTCTAATCACCTCATCATTGGTGTGTTTAAGCATGTACTGAACCCATGAGCATGTACTGAACCCATGAATTTCGAATGGAAGTTTTAAATGGTTTATTAATACTGACATCAAGTGGTTGTAGGATTGATGTACAACCACCAGGGATCACCAATACAGTTGTATTAGATTTATGGAATGCATCTTTTACCTTGTCTGTCAAGTGTGCGCTGAAGGTATCAAGAAACAGCAAAGACGGCCTCTTCTTCGTGTATTTTACCCAAATATCTGAAATCCATATTAGCATTAACTTTTCATCCATCCAGGATTTCTTCTGATAACCTACCACTGTGCCTTGTGATCCCAGCACATTTGTTATCGATCTAGGAGTAGTACCTTTAAAAATTACCATAGGAGGAAGCATAGCCCCTGTTGCTGTGCACGACAAAACTGCTGTTAACCGACATTTTTCAGATTTTGTGGTCCTAATTTTCACAGTCTTTATGCCTTTAACATCAACAGTTTTTGAAGGCACCATATCCATGTAAACTGGAGTTTCGTCCATGTTACCAATTAACTCATATCAAAAATCACCATTTTCTCGTATACGTTTAACCTGCCTCCTGAACTCTGTGATTCTACCTTCTAAATCTTTAGGCAATTCTTGTGCCATGGAGGTCTTGGCTCGCAAAACTAAATTGTGGCGGCACATAAACGATTTAAGCCACCCACCAGAAGCTTTAAAATCAGATACTTATAGGTTTTATGAGGGTTAAAGCTTTTATTTTAAGAACTTGAGAGGATACAGGCATGTTTTTTTCTTCACGTTGTTCTAAAACCCACTGTAACAACTTAAAATCTATTTCATGGGGATAAGATAGCTTTCTCCCTTGGCCCTTTTTATTGCATCGCTTAGCACGATGTGGGTGCTTGATAGTATCCAGCTCATCTTTGAGCCACCTTTGGACACTTCTGTGATGAATTTTAAAATGTCTAGCTGCAGCTCTCCCCCCATGATGTCTAGCATACTGTGCTACTCTCTTTTTCTGGGCAATAGAATACTTGGCTCTTACAGTTGGAGACTTCAATGACGTGGAGGATTTTTCAAAATCTGTGGGGTTGAGAGCTGTTGAAAGATCAGCAGAACAATTGGCAGATGGAGTACCAGTAGAAGGATTGACGGATGGAGTACCAGCAGAAGGATTGACGAATGGAGCATCAGCAGAAGGATTGATTGATGGAATACCAGCAGAAGTATTGACTGATGGAGTACCAGCAGAAGGATTGACGGATGGAGTACCAGCAGAAGGATTGATGGATGGAATACCAGCAGAAGTATTGACGGATGGAGTACCAGCAGAAGGATTGACGGATGGAGCATCAGCAGAAGGATTGATGGATGGAATACCAGCAGAAGGATTGACGGATGGAGTACCAGCAGAAGGAATGGCAGCAAGGGAATTAGCAGGTTGAAGAGGAAAACTACTAGGATCAATAGAATTCTTCCTTGGCCTCCCAACCCTGCGCTTCTTGGATTTCAAACCTGGTGTTGCTGGCTGAAAAGTCCACTGTGATACTAAAGATTCAGTTGTTGGAACAAAAAAATTCTTCAGAGAAGTCTGCTTGGAAGCCATATTAGATACCACGACCGGAGGGTAAAGCAAAAGTTCCACGTGGGTCGTAATTACTTAAGCGCCGCCCAAAAATAATTCAGGAGGAAGTGTGGTGCTCTGTTAACGACTAATATAATGCTGTGAGTTGCTAGCTGATGGCGCTTGTATTATGGTGGCGCTTAAATTACATCGCGTACGGTAGTTAATTTGGTCAGTTTCGACCAGCTGGTTCTGAATCATTTGTGTAGTTCTGGGATTTACTGATTAGAGTTACCTGTAGCAAATCTATTTATAGATACCAACAGTGGTCTTAATTTCACAATGGCCATAGCTACTGACACTTGCATGGAATGCAGAACTTAAATTTAGCTTTGTATGCTGCTGTGTGTAAGAAATGGTGGTGCTTGAGCTAATTGAAGGTCATTTTCCTGTACAAGTTCGTTGTTACAAGTCTCATTGTCCTGAGAACTGTACTTCAATTTAGTCCTTTATTGAAAAAAAATCTATACAAGTGAAGCACCAAAGGTGCGAACCCTCAGTGCTACTACTAGCTTGTTACTACGAAATAATCAAAAGAAATAATTTATTGGTTATTCTATGTAATGAGGCATCAATACAGATTGAGCAATGTAAACATTACATGTAGACACTGTCTTGTAAGAGAAGAAGTTAAACAGGCCAGAGATGCTCACTGCTATGTTACCCTAGTTGCCAACTTTCCAGAATGAAGAATATATTTTATGGTTGTTATTGTTTCCAGTTAAGGTCTTGGACATCGCAAAACATCAAGCCTTGAAAATAATAATTATGATAGCTAGCTGATTTTGCCCATGATAGAGCTACACAGATGGCATGGATTTATTGTTTTATAAAGTCAGTAGCAAATAATGTTGAGGATAATGATACTACATTACAAATGATGGGACTCACTAAAACAGCTGGTTATAGCTGCAAAAAAGTAAGGATGAAGATTCACATTCAGATGACTGTAAATTTAGCAATTTAAGGGGCTATTGAGTTTTCCGAGTACTTTTTTTTATATGCTTTAGGTTTTCAATTTCATATAAAATTTTACCTTGCAGATCAATCAATTCACTTGATATTTAATCTTATTTGTCATCCTATAAGTATCCAACAATCCCTGACTAGAACCCCCGCATTGAGCTGGGGTATGGTATACAATACTTGGTTTAATGATAAATAATATTGTATATATCTTAGTTGCATTATACACTTTATAATATTTATCTTTACATTATTATGTGCTTGACTAAAAATGATATTTTTAATTACTGATGCACTAGTTATTGTAATTATAATACAGCTAAAAGCTATTAACATGTACTAAAATTTTACATAACAATTTTCTACTATGTAATTGTATTACATAATTTACAAAACATTCTCACAAAATGAAAAAAATATACGTTTTACTATTTATGTCACAGTAATAAAAAAAACAAAAAAAACACACAATCATTTTAGAATTCACAGTATGTCTCAACAGGCTCCTCCCAATCAGTTGAGATCCAGTAATATCCTGACCCTAGTGTTGGGTGGGCATCATGGACTTGCTGACATGAAGTAGCAGGATATACTCTAACTCTTCCAAATGGCCTGGAACCATAATCTCTCACCAACAACTGAATCACTCCACGAAGAATAATATCATCTCTGTGTTCCCCATTGTTGCAACTTGGATAAATTATTGCTGCACCTATTTCCTTAACAGCACCTGCATGAATCATAGCTATTGCAATAAGTGGTAATAAAATAAATTAATTTCTCCATTTAGGATGAAAAGAAAAAAAAATACATTGCTTATCAGTCATAAACTATTAATACAGAAACATTGTAATTTTAAAGTCAAAACGTTAATTTAAAAGATGAGTATATATTACAAAACTTGATCAAATTGAGAATGGTGATTCTGTACCCCTAAATCATTGCCTTGTCATTTATCAACTTCAGAATTTGCCATTGTTACCTTCAAAAGTTCTGAAAGTTGTCAAACTCAGAAAGTTGTCTTCTTTCCCCAACTTTTTTAGTATGGAGAAATTTCCATTTTTTGAATTTTATAACTGGTCTGTGGATTAGATATAGCTAGCTATAAATCATTAGAGTCTTCAAAAGACAACTAATCTCTGTTAAGTGATAAACAGATGTTATGTGAAGTGAATTTTGTATTATCCCTATGGGACAGGGGTGGCGAACACTAAATAGAAAGTGCTACAGCACTCTCTGATACAATACTTACCAATTTCATAATAAACACGAAACCTTTCTGACTGTCCATAGTTAGGATTATTTCCACACTTATAGTATCCCAAATCACTGAGTTGAACTCCAGGGATGACATAGGTGTTTGTGGACTGTCCAGATAGAATAGTGTCATTGAGAAACCAATAAAATATGGTTTCATTAGAGTTGTAGACAGAGCAAGTTAGAGTGAGATAGTGTCCTAGTAACACTGGCATGGACTTGGATGAGTTGACAACAGCATGTGCTATTAGTACAATGATTAAAAGTTGTTAAATGTGATTCAATTACTCCTTTTGAAAATTGCAACTTTGATTTGATTCACAAACAAAAAATACATTTGTAGCCCACTGTAGTCTAGGTTGATTCATTAAGTACACCCACTTAGTATGTGTATGCATGTTTATTTATAATATTGATATTTGATGTTTATTATTTAACTGACGAAAGTTGTTTAAAGTAATTAATTTTAGATTACTTACGGCAATTATAGGAATTGTACTATTTTTCCCGGTGTTATATTACGAAAGGATCAGTGCAATAAATATTGAGCTATTTGAGTTATAAAAAATCAAATAGATTATTATTATGCATATTTCAGTCTATATTTAAGTTTGAGATAATCAAGCACATTTAATAGTTCCAGTAGTATTATTTTATACCAGTTTTGTAGCAGTATATGATCTTTATAGCTGGACCTATTTGATTCAATAAAGTGAATAATAGCTATATAAAAACACTTGTATTAATTGAAGTATTCAATGTTCATAAATGTAGAGTTTAAGGAATAACATTTTAAAGGCTAATAAACTCACCTCTCAAAATTATAGAGAAATATGTAATTCTCACGTAATAATTATAAAAATAATACGTCAGGTAATGTCTATTGTAATATTGATAGTTTGGGCAACTTGAAGTATTAAGAAACCAGAACTCTTGAAGAACATAATCTCCAATAATGTTTTTACTGTTGTTGTATTTAAACTCCTTAATTGCTCCTATCCTGTTTTCATCAAATATTTTTGTGTAATTGTAGCTTCCTGAATTAGTAATAAACACAGCACTTTTATATAATCGTACGCCTAATGAAGGTGCTGAAATATATGATGTATTAATTCTTGATGTAGTGTCAATTAATAAGGATTGATGATCTTCTCCAAGATAATCAGGGATAGTGTAATTAATAATAATATCTTCAGGATTGTAGACAGGAGTGACAGACTGTTGAAGTAGAAATGTGACAGGAGCATGAAGGGCTAGGTCCTCAAATAGTGGAAGTATATTTCTATGACATTCAGGTGGGTCTACACCTGAGGAGAAGTTCATGGAGTGTATTCTGACTAGATACTTGCCAGCATCTGTCTCTACAGTGTCTGCTATAGTTAGTGTAGTTCCACCATCTGCAATGTTAATTCTCTCATTGGGAGTAATTCTAGTATTATTATGATACCAAGCTAGACTAATACTAGAATATAGTATACTAAACAAAGAGTCAGATACAGATATATTGACTTTAATTTCCAGTTTCTCATTGAGAATTAGTACTTGAGTTAGCGGAGAAATAGGTTGAATTATACCTATAATGATAATAATAATAGTAATAATAATAATAATAATGATAATAATAATAATAGTAATAATAATAATAATAATAATAATAATAATGATAATAATAATAATAATAATAATAATAATAATAGTAATAATGATAATAATAATAATAATAATAATGATAATAATAATAATAATAATAATGATAATAATAATAATAATGATAATAATATAATAATGATAATAATAATAATAATAATAATAATAATAATAATAATAATAATAATAATAATAATAATAATAATGAAGCACAAAAGGTGCAACCCATCAGCATTATTATACACTAGGTAGCTATTATTATCTGAGATCAAACGGGTATATTTTTGGCTATTCTAATCAGATAGCATGGATCACTATAGCTGAGCAATAAAAGTGGTACATGTAATCCATATCTGAGTACGAGAAGCTAAACATGCCAGAGACAGTTACTGATATATAATATTATGTATACATATATATATATATATACATATTATATACATATAATATACTTTCAATGCAAAAATTCACTTTCAGCAACTCCATTGGCTTCCCAAGTGGCATAAAGCAAGCTACCGTGGACCGCAAGAATTGAAATATTAGCTCACGTGATTATGTCGTGACGATAGGGGGCCTTACCCACAAACTCCAGTATATAGTCCAGTGGCTTAGCGAAATTACTGTTTTTTGGCAGACAAAAGCATCAAATTGGCATGAATTTTTCTTACAACTTCATAAATATTATTAGCCTAGTAGCCCCACCCAAAAATTTAATTAAGCCCACTAATTAAAAATGGCCAGGGCATTTATTGTTATTTTTGCTTTGGTAAATATGTGACAGAAATACACCTGAATAAATAAATTAACAACATCAATTGATAATAATTGAATATTTATGGTTGCATTTGCAACTACACAGCATACATTAACTTTGACACAATTATATCCACTATAATCTCCTTTGCAGGCACACCTAAAAACTTCTGGTATGGTAAGCCAGACCAGTTCCCAACACCATGCACTCGACCCCACCAAGTAATCACAAATCAAATGAATTTTGTTGGTAAAAAATTGTTGCTGCTCTTATGGCTAAACAACTCCTCTATGGCCTCATCACTGAACCCAATGGGGTTTTGTCCTATAGCACAACTTTTAATCTTTTTATCTTTTCAAAGTGATTGGAGCTGCTAGGTAAATAGTGCTGCTGGCTTCCAGAGTGATAGTTTTAACTGAGGTCGAATTTAACCAGTTTGCACTATAGAAAACTGAAAAAGGCCGATTCCTGTTCCATGCAATGACTTTACTGCAGTTGTTGAGTTGGAGTTATGGTCAAGATTATCCATAGTACCAATAGTGAACAATCCTTTCCATAAGACAGGCCAGGGTCACAACTCCTTCTTCCTCGTATTGTTCAGATACTGCTGCAGCTATCATACTTTCAATTTCTAAAACTCTGTTATGAAATACAAATTCACATGTGATAAAATTGTTCAATACAATTCCTTTTATGTAAAGCCTCCCTCAGCATATCTTGGACAGCCTTATTGAATGTGATGACAGTATTTCTGCTATCAAACTGTTCTTGGCTTCTGGGAATTGTACCAACAGTCGTTCCTTCAACTTGATTTTATTGTACCCCTTAGAGATATCAAATTCATGATGGCGACTGACATAGAGCTCCATATAATACTCTACATAAGCACAATTGCATAAACCTAGCCTGACACCAGAGGATGATTATGTATTTAATGGCTTAGTTTTTACTATTTCACGCTTTAATTGTGAGTGCTTTCCCTTATAAGTGACAATTTTTTACACTTGTTATTACTTTGATTTACCTAACTCCAAATAGTTGTCCGATATTATTTTTGATTGGCAGCCATCTTGCTTTATGAATGTGTTTCATGAGGGCTCCTAGGCTAAAATTCTTTAGTAGGCCCTAAGGAACAACCATACAAATTTTTGTGCTTGTGTTCTGTTCCAAATTTTGTTCTGTAAAGTTGCGAACTATGTGATCACATAATATAAAGATTTTAACTCTAAGTGTTGAAGAAGTAATACGGTTCTCGATAGAACATTACACATGACTAATCAAATGTATTGGGTTGGTTTAGTATTGTGTTGGGTTTTAAAAAAAATGCAAACTCTTACTTCCCTGGAAATAGTAGAATCCACACATGCTTTAAAATTCATTATTGTCTTACCTTGAACTTCTACCACTCTTCTAGCTCTACCAATGACTGATCCATTAGCTACTCCAGTACAGTAGAACAAGCAATAATGTATTGTATAGTCACGCGAAAAAGTCCAATTGAAACTACTTCCATGTCTTGCAGTTCTACGATAGTTAACTGCTAGTACATTCCATGTGATAGTAACATTTTGCTGTGTGTCTACTTCACAAGAAAATTGTACAGTTTGTCCTACACGATAAGGACCTTTTGGTGGGAGTGTTGATATTCTTATAGACTTTGTTTCAACACATAAACCTAAATCAATACACAAGAGATTTACATTTGCTATTAGAAAATTTATACTTACTTGTTATTATTGCTACTACAGTAAGAATTGTTAACATTGTAGAGCCTCTCTGAAAATCCCAGTAGCTCAAAACTGTCTTCCTCTCTTGTCTGCCAGTGTTTACTGCAACATATACTTCTTATTATTTTTCTTGGTATACATAAATGTAAATAAACTTCTACAGATTTGTTTTGTTCCTAGAGAACAATAACATTGAAAGATGTTTAGTTTACTCAACTTAAATGTTTAGATATAGAATTGTTTTGAATAACTAGTGGCATGTATAGATAAGGAAAAAAATACATTATATCACACAGAACTTTAGAACTGAAATTTACGTGAAACAACATGACTGAATCAGCAAATGCACAATTATTTCTCATTCTAGTTCCACCTGTGACTATTACTCTGACATAAGAACAAGCAATAATGTAGGGTAGAGTCATAGAGTATTGTAGAACTACCTGATATCTATATATATATATATATATATGTATGAAAGCACATTTCATGTGACATTGACTATTTCTCTTGTACATGGTATTTTTAGCCCTATTGATAGGGAACTTTTGTGAGGGTATTAATTCTTGCAATAATCAAGTCCTGACATATACCTTAAAAGTAGTAGTTAAAACATTTGCCATTAAAGCATTTTTACCTACTCATTTTTATCACTGCTACAGTAAGATCTAATTGTAATATATATTGTAAGGAGGTCTGCCTGAAAAATGTGGTTAAGTGTTTAACCTTCAATTGTCCAAGTCAACTGTTAATTAAGAATTTATGATTTGCTATTCTCTGTATGCATATAAGTTTATGTGCAAAAACACATCAATACAGAATGTAGCTATTAGCGATTCTCATAGAAAGTAACTGTGCAGGTGTTTGTGTAGCTTTAATAAGAATTCAGAATTGTTAGTAATATTATTGCAATGTTTAAAAAAGCTGAATCTGATGTGTAACTCATTGAAGGAACACCTGTTACAATATTATCAAAACAACATGAACTGAAAAAACATATCTAATAGTGCACAGTAAAAAGCATAGCTCATTCGCTCTTTAAAAACATTTGTCAGCTATAAATATATTTTATAATGTTCATTTATCTGAATAAATTGTAACATGTTAAAAATTAACTGCAGACGTATTTATTATAATAAATTATTTGTATGCAAAATGTTTTTATATCAGTTCAAGTCTACATTGGAAAATTTTGTGGTTCTAAGTTTATAGAGATTGAATGCATTCATTAAATAACGTCGATGTCTGGTTAAAAAAATGCATTTAATGATAAACAAAATGAGGTATCAAGTTTGTATGGTATTCAACTATCATTTGACTTGCTGTCTCAATTAAAAAAATATATAAATTTTTGTTACTGGACAAGATAGTAGGATACTGTCAGTCTATGCTTTAGGGTGACAAAGGTGTCTTCACATAAAAATTTTCCTTGCAGATTAAGCATTCAATGTTGTCTTTGTGAGTCAGACAATCACCACAATGGATCAGCTTAATAATTCCTGAAGAATACCTCCACATGTAAATGAAGTGCTGAGTAAATTATTGCATAGAATAGATTGTGAATAATAAATGCTATAGTGTATACATTTGTTTACATTTTACTCTATCTATTCTTATTGTCTCAGCTATCATGTGTTGACTAACCATGATATTTATCATTACTTATTCATCAGTCAAATTAACTGATGCATAGGTAATGAAACATATTTTTACATTAACTTAAAGTATTTAACACTGTGCTATTGTACTCAATTAAACAATTTCTACTTCTACTAATTATGTATTTTTTTTATTACATATATATTTATAAAATTATTCTCACAATATTAAAATGCAAAAGCATACAGTTTATGTCTCAATCTTAGATAGTTGGATGAATAATAAATGAAGAATATGTTGAGCAAAACAATCATTTCAGAATTCACAGTATGTTTCAATAGGCTCTGCCCCAGAGATCCAGTATTCTCCTGGCTCCAGCATTGGGTGGGCATCATGGACTTGCTGACATGAAGTAGCAGGACATAGACGTACTGAGATATTATATAGAACATACGGAAGCGTGAAACTAATCAAACATAACCACACTATGTACAAACTAGCTACTCTCTCTTGTTTAATTTTGTGAATATCAAGTTAGGTTTATATGTGAAAGGAAATAACCATAGCTTTCTTATTATCAATGTCATCCGGAAATGCTATTGGTTTCATATTTGCACAGACACCACGACACTCTCCACATCCCATGGAACAATCAAATCTAGCTTTACAGCATAAACAGCACATAGTTTCACATCCAATCTTGCAATTACATCGAACCACTTGCAGAAACTATTTTGGAGCAACATCTCTGTCTGTTTGTACGGGTAGGAGTTTATTACCCACTTTATCCATTCGAAGCTAAATAGATAAATTCAGCCTTCCTTTCCATATTTGAACTTGCCATGGAATCCTATGCAAAAAATAATAAAAAAATCGGTCATCCAAAACATGCTGTCTTTGACCACTTGGTGTTATGCTGTCTGAAGGTAGCAAACTTCAAATAGCAATGTATGAAAAAGATGTAGCATAGGTAGCTAGATAGATTTCTGAATAATTGTTCTTTCTACCTAGAAAGAGATATTATCCATTAGAACTTATAGTTGAAATTGTATCTTACATGTGAATACATGGTTCCTAATTGGGTGACGCTATATAGCCAGACAGGATAAAGATAAGACTGACACTCAAGAGTTACTGAAATTTCTGGAATCAAGAATTCAATTAGTGATAACTGTAGCTTACGCAGCATTGCCAGTGGTTCCAGACGCTTGCTTCAGTAGGTTTGTGAAATTAACAACAACTGTTCAAAATTTCAGTTTGAACTCTGAAGCAAAACATGTGTTGCGGCCTGCTAATAAATCAGCACTGGCTGATGCAGCTATGAAATATATACATTAAAATGTAATTTTGCTTACAATTATGAAGAGAAACCTTGAGTTGCAATTTGTGGTAGGTTCAGGCATTTTTGGTTTTAAATTGACTGCACTATGGACCCATTCCCTGCTTAGTGGTGTTCTGCAAAGGGTCTGGCTAGACCAGACTAAGATTAAGCAATGAAAACAGTATGTAGTCGCTGTCTTCGTAAGAGAAAAAGCTAAACAGGCCAGAGACACTCACTGGTATATTATGTGTTACCTACAAAAGCAAGTATTGACGCGGAGCAGAAAGCTTAGGTTTTCTCACAAAACCCAAACGTAGCACACAATGTAACGTCTTTTAAATCGTCGTTCTGAGTAAGTTCATACCTAAATTAATGGTTACTTGTCTGTAATCTCCAAAATCAGAACGTGACAGACAGACAGACAGACAGAGAAACAAATAGACTGGACGATTGCTATCACCCTCTCGCGCATGCGCGCTGATAGTCACTTATATCCAGGCCCATCCTCAAAATGTAGTGTTTTAGAATAGAATCACACTACTACGAACTGGCTCGTCTCTGATTTCCTCGCCCCACTCTAAGCAACTCATTTGGCAAAGATAAATAATGAGAAGAATCAACCTTGAAACAGATATAGAACACCTTATTGCCACTTTAAGAAAGTCTTTACCCTACACCAAACGAGTAAGTTAAAGCAGTAGGTACAGAAACTACTATATATTTGTGAGTTAGCAATTTTATATTCTGTGTTTAAACCCCTAATTACGTATGCCTGGAGGAGCAGGATAGTTAATTCTTGTGATCCTGTTATTACTCTCTGAGGTACATTTCTTGATTCTTATATGTCATACTGAGCCAGGACCTTTCCCATAAGTACAGGTATCTCATATCAATGGCATATAACTAACAAATATTTGCTAACACGCTAATATTTCAATGAAGGGGATAATAGAATATGCAATAATTTATTGAAGGAGATAACTCAGACAATTTAGCTGTAGACAGTTATGTGTCAGTGCAACCCTTGGAGCATAGCCTCTTGAGATTTTATCAATAGTTGCTATGAGCTGGCATTCAAAGGCTTCATTATGTGACATTCATAAAAAGTGATAATGGCGTGAAGTGCAATCCCATGGGGAGATTTTGGCCTTTGAAAATTGATAAATTTCAAAAGGAGATTTTTAAGTGCATGTTGAGACCTCTATTACACCTTCATAATACCTTAGAGTGTATACTCAGTTGGGAGCTTCTGCATGATGTCAGGACAACAGTCACTTCTTGTTTTATGGACTAAGTCCAAACCATTTGAGAATTATACCCTTCAACATCGCATACACTCATTCAACTAATATTCAATAAGCCGAAATTTGGCAAATATTATAGTGTTTGCATGAACTAAACTAAAAAATAGTAACAAAACTGTAGTTTTATGTTACCTAACTATCAGGCGCACTTGCCATTTGTGCTCAAGTACACCACTAGTATATATATTTATGCATGCATAGATGGTACGTATGCGTCTCACACACGCACGCGGGTGGCTTTTTTTCTTTTAAAATAACGTCTTTTCAGGCTTGACCCCAGTTTCTTCGGATACTATGGCATTAACCAAGTCTTACTTTAAACTTGGGCTCAAAATTGTGAGAGAATTCCTGCGAAAACACTTGTTTTACAAGTCACAAACTGTTGCTGCGCCTGGTTACTAAGGCATTGAATACCCTTTACCAGACTTAATTTTTAATTTTCAAAACTTCGCCGTTTAGGGAGGCTACGAAGTGCCAATTGTTGGTTGTCAAGACACCAGTAGTAGTGAGAATACTAATGCTAAGGAAGCTACCAATACTCGGGAGAAGCTAAGGTAAATACCTAATTCCATATTTGTTAGCTAAAATTACAAAAATATCTGTTTTGTATCTGAGAACTTGTCGTCAAGAGTGACTGGTAAAATCAGATAGTCAGAATTGCTTCAATTTGATACTACAGAAGTTACCGCTACTCAAGAATAATGAGGTAAGAAGGTAATTTTGTATTTGATTGCTAAAAATAAGTGGTCTTTTGTTTTTGTACCTTTGAGCTTGTTGTCAAGAATTACCAGTAATTCAGGTCGTCAGAATGGCTTCAATTTGATACTACAGAAGTTTCCAATACTCAGGAAATTTAGGTACTCCATATTTGTTGTCTGAATTACAAAAATAACACTCGCCATTTTTTTTGTAGCTGAGAGCTTGTTGAGTTGCTGTGTTAGATTGTAGCTACTGCTACTAGGCTACCCCAAGTGTGATCCCTTCAAGAGATAGAAGTTAAGTTTAATATTAATTGCTGTCGTGAACAGAACTTGTTTGTGTATGTGTGATGATTAATATTAATTGGTGTTGATTGGCCTGTGTATAGCTCAGTCTGACAACCAAGTCAGCTCTGCTGGAATGACAATCCTATATGTCAGAGAAAGATAAAGAAAAAGAATTATAAAGAAGAGAATTAAAGATAAGATGGGGGATGGAGTCAGAGAAGGCTAAATGAACCGGATACACACATGATGGCAGGTTTTCCGAGCGCCTTCCTCGTCCTCCTTCCGATGCCCCTGATATTAGTTTTTTTAGGACTATATGCATTACGGCTTCACTATTCTTTCTGGCCAGGGTAGTCTCACAGTTATCACACACTTAAAGTTAATAGTTTTCAAGATTGAGTGGCTGTTTCTAAATTAGTTATTTATTAATTGTTAGTTTTCTATAAATGGAAGTGTTGTGTGCCATAGTTTTATGCATGGCTCTTTTAACATCCAATTAGCTATATAAAAGCATCCTAATTAATTTTTAAAGTGTCATTTTGATGTTCTATAGTTTATTCAAATTGCTTTGGACATAAAAAAAAGAAAAGTGGAAGGAAATATTTTTGTGGACAATTGGCCAACTTTTACTACAGTTATTTCTCAAGAATATGCTCCCCGACTATCACAGGTAAGAGGCTATGTTATTGTATTAAACTTTGATGAAGCTACTTCAAATTGTTATGACAGTACTTATTATAATATTGATGCATATACACTAAAAATTTTGTTGACAATTTGAGGATCATTTACTTCAATGGTACATAATACATTCAAATTTACTGAGTGTATCCCATATTGAATTTGTTCTAATATTGTCAAGTGTTTTATTTCGTAATAAATCAGTTTTGAGATTGCCTAACACTTCAAAGAATTTAGTGATCATTTCATATGAATTTGAAACTTAGAATGCAGACTTGAGAATTTATACTGTGCAGAAGGAAAATATTTGGCCACTTATTGATGAAGCAAAATTATTAAATAATATTGGAAACTTTCAATTTGTTCACTGTAAGTTAATCTTTACATTTATATCTTATTTTAATGGAGACAATTTAGAAATCACATTTTTTTTCATTTATTTGTAGGCTGAGGTATATATGTCAGTATTGGTTTTTTATGTAACAGTGCTCTACAGTGATTTATCTTATGATTATGTATATTTGAAGGTCTTATTGTACATAAATTCATTAAATCAATCAAAATACTAGTTACAATTCACAGTTATATGAAGAGAAAGCACGATGACAAGACGAATGGGTTAAGGATGAAAATATATTCATTGAATGGTTACCCTATCAGCTAAACAATAGAATTTTTAATTAGTTCATTAGTGACCTCCCCGACCTAGGCCATGTGTGGATCTGGGAGAGACTGTTTAGCTGTCTGGTCGGTCCCAGACATAGTTTTTAATAATGAAATTGTAATCTTAGGTGTTTGCTATAGCCTTAGTTAAAGCATGTGGCATTGGTAGCAAATTATCTCAGGTTTGATCACTGACAGCATATTTTTTCTTTCATTTAGTGTAATGTGAGAATCCAGAATATATTTTGAGAGAACAGTTGTTATTGTTTTTTCAGATTACATAAAAGAAAAAGATAGAGACCCCCTGACTGCATATTTACTGAAGCAATTTCAAGAACACCCTAAAACAGAGTTTAAAACATCTGAAGTTGTGTTTGACTACAAAAGCTACAGTGTTTCTGATGATATTCAACTTGAAAAATTTAGGTGAGATTTATTAGCTGTCATTAAATATTATTATTAATGCACCCATAGATTAAGTGCCTGGGTATGTTGAAGTTTTGCAACTTGGTATTGCTTCAGTAATTATTCAATATTTAATTTATTTACAATCTAGATTGTTGGTGAAATGTAACCTGGCAAGCAAGCTTACATGTTAGTCTGTAGACAGACAACAATGCATTGATAGTCATGATTAGAGCACAGAGCAGTGCACTCTTTAACAATTCTGCTCATTCTCATTCGGTATCAGCTGCATAATAGCCCATATTTCTTGCTTTCATTGTTCAAGTACATTTGTATTTTAGCTTAGAAATAGCAACAAGACTTCAACACTCAATTATGCACTTTTTGTGTGCACACATTGTCTGGCAAATATGCTAGTATATTGTTATTCTTAAAATAGAATTCACTTTTTTCTTTTGTGTAAAGATAGGAAAACATAGAACTAGTGGTGTGCTTGAGCACAATAGCGAGCGAGCCTTAAATTACACTATTGTTAAGCGATTTGATTTTAACAACGAACACTCAATCTACTAAAATAAAGTCGAGTATTTATATTACGTTTATGCGGTAAAGGGGATTCAATGCCATAGTAACCGCTCCCCGCAACTGTTTGAATTGAAAAAGAAGCAACTAAATCAAGTCACGTTCTTTAAATTTTTCTTTTGTGATATTCTAATAGTAGTTGTAACGCACAATACTTTCACACAACTGAACACACTTACGCAAGACTTACCTTTGTGGTTCATCTGGTGGACAATGAATTTTCAAGTAAATACTGTTGCGTAAGGCTTATAACTGTGACAAATAGCGTATTAACTTACCACTGCCACTAACTCGAATAGAAATTCCATAAGTTTTGAGTTTTAACTGCACCCGCAAAATAATTCAAAGCGGTAAACAATTCAATTTCTAAGGTGATATGGGTAATGATCGCTAAACCGGAGGATTCTGTTTAGTGAAGTGTGGGAAGTGGTCGAACATAGAGAGAACACAAAATTACGCGAGGGTCAAAGTACACAATGACATATGTACGTCCACACATATATATAAACAAACAAACATCCCCAAATTTCAATTGTGTTACCCTGAGAGAATCTCGCTTGCTCTGCTCGCTCGCCAATAATTTTATTTGATAGATTGCAAATGTTTTTTCTTTTGTCGTTCTGAAAACATAGTTAAGCTCTAGACAATGGCTTATTTGGAGTTATTTTATTTTAAAATCCCATAAGAAATAAAGAACTGCACATATATTTCAACTCATGAAAGTAGTAACTTTGCTTTATTTAATTTAGTTTAACGAATGGGTTCAACGTGAGAAAGTTATCACCAGATACAGCTGAGCTTCTTGCACAATATTGGTCTGCATCTAAGTCAATTGACTTGCCAATGGAATACTATGTAAGGTATTTTAGAGATACCTTATCAACCTTAGACGTTCTTGGTATCTATGAGGATAGTAATGAGGACCATCCAGTGTCATGGGCCGGAGTAAGACCTGGTAAGTATTCTTAACATATCTATCTGTGTGTTCTATTTATGTGCTATTGAATGCCAATTTTAATGTATATAAGTCAGTGTGTTTGTATGTGTATTCTGACAATTAATGGTAATACAAAACAAGCAGGTGAAATAACAATTTTAGTGGATACAATTATTAGTAATGGCAGAACAAAAGGAGTTGGTAAAGTAAGGCCAGCCCTGGTAGCAGTAGAGAGTAGTACAATTTGAGTAGTAAGCATGAGATAGACTATATAAAAACTGAGCACTCAAGCAGTAGTCTATTGGGCATGTAATTCTTTTAACACATGGACACTTTGCAAGGTTGGAGGCAGTTAACAGACTAAATTTGAGCCTTTAATTTAACAGTTCAAAATTTATTAATCAAAGATGAAGTTACAAGTTCAAGCTACATGAACAATATGGATCATGAAATGACCAGTGGGTTGCCATATTAAAGAAGGTTCATTGAACAATCCTATGTAAATTATAAATTGTTAATTATTCAGTTTATGGGCAGGGTGGGGCTGCCTATACAGTTCAGCAGTCTGGCCGGGCACCTCTGAAAAAAAATTATTTCAGAGAAAAAACTGGCAAGCAATTAGTGAGACACTATGTACATATTTTATACTTGCAGTTTTATCTGGTACAGTGAAACGTTAATTATGCAGAGACTAATTGGGTTTGGAGTGTTTGTAGACTCAAATTATTCGTATAATCAAATTGAATTTTTTTAAATGAAGAGAAAAATTCTTGCGTGTTTATATTACGGACCCAAAAGTGCTATCTTTGTATTAAGCAAAAGTTTTCTTCAACTTTCCCTTGCTTCTTGTTTTGGCAGTTAGTGGACTACCAACTTCACATTCTTTTTTAAGTACAGTATAGATCCTTTCTTCTTCAATAGCTAGCTAATTTCACGGGATTAGATTGCATTTTTTCTTCCTTTTAGCGATCCATTTAGCCCAATTAGTTATTGTCTTTGCATTAAAATTGAAAGATATCCACTTCAGCAACAAAAAAATGACAGAATTAACTGCCATTCAATGTATGCACGGTCTTTTTCTTGTTAGAAAATCTCCTGCGTATGTATTACTTTTCTTATATACATGATTCACAGTGTTTATTCAAAAGTTTGATGTATTTTATTAAACGTTTTAGGAGGTGTGTTAGGCTTTGCATACACACTGAAGAAATTTCGTGGGAATAATTTTCTGCTAATTCTAAGAAATGCACTGATTGAGAAATGTCTAGCACGAGGAGATTATCCTACTCTTAACTCTAATTTTTCTGGATTTAATAATTTTTTCATTGGATTGGATTTCATTGGAAGAAGTCAAATAATTTGTATACATTAACTGTTCTTTTATATATGGATTGTAGCAAATTGCAAACAAATGATTTGTGTAAAAATCTTAATAATATCCTTTCATTAAATGGGCATAATTTTGTAATAATGTGCTTCAGGAGGAATAAGATACATTCCAATTTGTGGTATTTCAAATTTAGGGATTCAAGGATATAAGGGTGGAATGGTTTGGAAACATTACAAAGTTTGGGCTATAACATACAAATTGTTGTAAGGGAAGAATGTATTGAGCATTTGAAGCTAAATAATAATTATACATTAAACAAGAAACCTGGAATAAAGAAGCAATTTTAGTATAAAAAAAGTAGAATTTATGCATATTCAAGTATTTCGGGGAAATCTACCACATAAAATACACTGGTTGTTGGAAAAGTAATATTGTCCTACAATATAATCTATTTTCTAAAAAATATTTAGTCGCTCAACCCCATTTTGATTTATCCCAGACAGAAATCAATACATAAGTAAAATTTTAAGCATGTGCAATTTATTTATATGGAGACTGCTAAAAAAATAGCTTGGATATGTCAGCAAGAGTAGCTATAAATTAACCAAATAGCTATTTAAAATAACAATGAAATAAACCTATGGCAAAATTTACTTGTGTACTTTTTCAAATCATTTATAAAGCCTAAAATAGTAACCAACATTATTATTTACTTTGTATTCATTGTTTGATCTAATTTTCTACCAACAATATAAAAACAATAGCTAATGTAATAAAAATTCTCAATTTGTCAGTATTGCTTCAGCAAACACCTATAGATAGATAATGAGCGCGTCTAAATCCCACCGCATCACGAGCTTTCGAATGATACGAACACAGAAGCGTAGCTACTTCCGTTCAAAAGTTATTAATGGTTTATACCGAGCCAACTCTACCTGGACATACTATATATATAATTGGTAGAACATTAGATCAAACAATGAATACAAAGTAAATAATAATGTTGGTTACTATTTTAGGCTTTATAAATGATTTGAAAAAGTACACAAGTAAATTTTGCCATAGGTTTATTTCATTGTTATTTTAAATAGCTATTTGGTTAATTTATAGCTACTCTTGCTGACATATCCAAGCTATTTTTTTAGCAGTCTCCATATTTATGTATTTGTTCTTTAGAATAGATGAAGGACTTCCAAAATATAAGCCAGATGTATAACTACCCATAACTATTTGCAAACATCTGTTCCTGTAAATGTAGCATTGGAAGATGTTATAGTGTAGTTGGGCTAAGGCTAGGGCTAAAGTTTGAGTAAGTAAAAGCAGAATATAGCTATAAAGATAGCATTGAGTTCTGTATGTGAACTAACAGGATTCAAGGAAGGAACATCTGTTACATTATCAAAACATTACAATAATTGAAAATGCTTACACACTAGCACACAACAGTAAGACTTAAGATGACACCTATGAATTTTACTAATCCATATGTAATCTTACAATAGATTTCAATAGGCTAAGAACTGTAGTTGCTATATTAAATAAATATGGCATCTGAAAAATCTAACATGCTCTATTCATTCATCACATCGGTATCATGCCTTAAACAAGATGTGTAAGGCAGTAAGGAACTGTATAAAGTTATTAGTGACTGAAAGTGCTTCATACTGTCTTGCACGGTCTTTCAAAGGGAGACTACAGTTGTGTTACATTTTTTGTTTTATGTTGAAAGTCTAGATTATGATGTCCAAATGTCACAAAAATTGAGATTTTTCCTATTATTAGCTAGCTTCTTCAATATTTGGACTTATAGTTTGCCATATTTATTTGCTTCCTGAAAATTTATTACCTGAATTGGGTGTGGTTTATGTAATGTTGTGTTGAGAACAGGTACTAGTCAGTAGTAGTCTTGCTATAGAAACCATACGGCATCTAAGTTACTCATAATAAGATATGGCCAGCACTAGCACTAGTGAGTCTATGATAGTGAAGCCAGTAGCTCAGATACCTCTTGTGTCTTCAGCTATCATATTATGCTACTGGTACTAGTCAAGAAGGAAAGCGTAAACTCTGATAGGGAATTGAAGACATACTTGACTTTATAACTGGTTTAGCATAGCCATTTTCTTGTAAAATAGCTGCAAAAACTATTCCAGGACACTTGCATGCAAGTATCAAGGTGGCCATTGTAAAATAGATCCACTGCTTGTGTGTTTGGGATTGTATTTGCTGCAGAAAAATCCAATAAGTAAATCAACAGATTAATTTAAGTGATTCAGAACCAGTCTGTCTCACTGAAGGTATAGGCTTCCATTCTTTCATTATTCTGTCTGTTTAGGTGCGGAGGCTAGTTTGGGGAAAAGTGTGGGAGTTGTGCTATCTAGTTATGCCATATATTTACTAGATGATTACTGCTACAACATTAACCAGGTTGTACTTTTTCATTAGAAGAAGTAAGTGACATTATACGAGTCTGTAGAAAATCCATCTGCAGACACCAACAGTGGTCTTAGTTTCACAATGGCCATAGCTACTGACACTTGCATGGAATGCAGAACTTAGATTTATGTATGCTGCTTTTGCAAGATATGGCTGAGTATATGTTCCTGTACAAGTTTGTTATAAGAAGTTTCCTTGTATGCTGCTTTTGCAAGATATGGCTGAGTATATATTCCTGTACAAGTTTGTTATAAGAAGTTTCCTTGTCCTGAGAATTGTACTTAATTTTACTCTTTTTATTTTTCAAGAAAAAGTATAAATATGAAACACTAAAGGTGCGAAGCCTTAAAACTACTATACTAGCTGGCTATTACAAAATAATCTCAGACCAAAATAGTTTTATTTATTGGCTATTCTAATGAGGAATCAATATAGTCTGGTGGAGCCAGACCCACGTCGATGGTCTGACGACATGGCCATACCAAATTTTTCTATAGGAATGTGGAAGTGGTGAGTGCCCCATCTCCCTTATACCTGAATTTCTACCACAAAGCTGTAAAAACCCAGAAAACTGTCACATCCAATTGGATAGCATGAACAAACAAAAGGTTAGTGCAAGTATTTTTTACCTAAAACTGTTTGAACATGCTTAATATTCCAACACCTTGGATCTTTGTTTGTTCCTCTATACGCTTCTCAGATAGAAAAAAAGATGTCATGACAAGTATTGGTGACAATGAAAACAGAGAAGTACAATGAGATCAGTGTCCTCACTAATCAGATAGGTTTGGCATTTCTTTGCAGACTTTATGGCTGTTTGTACTATTAAAACATCAGTATCGCCTTCTGCATGCAAATATATCACATCTAGCTGGTTTGTGACTCTCACTCATAAACAAACTTTTGCTTGTTGGACAAGAATTCTTCCTTTTTCACTCTCATATATATCTCTTTGGTGAAATCTACTGTCAATCTAGTTCGACCACCAGTTGATGTTCATGAGCACCATCTTCTGTAGAAAACTCTTGCAAGTATCCATCAAAGATGATGATAGCATGACCATAGAGTCTGATGACATAATTTGTGTACTGCTTGCATATATCACCATAAGTGGTGGTACCATGCAGCCATGGAATCTTATGCAATAAATGTCTATCATTCAAACATGCTGTCTTTGACCACTTGGTTTTATGCCATCTGAAGGTAGCAAACTTCAAATAGCATCAGCCAGTGCTGGTTTATTAGCAGGCCTCAACACATGTTTTAGTTCAACTGAAATACTTTGAACAGTTGTTGTTCATTTCACAAACCTACTGAAGCAAGCGTCTGGAACCACTGGCAATGCTGCATAAGCTACAGTTATCACTCAATGGATTCTTGATTCCAGAAATTTCAGTAACTCACGAGTGGCAGTCTTATCTTTATCCTGTCTGGCTATATAGCATCACCCAATTAGGAACCATGTATTCACATGTAAGATGCAATTTCAACTATAAGCTCTAATGGATAATATCTCTTTCTAGGTAGAAAGAACAATTATTCAGAAATCTATCGCTACCTATGCTACATCTTTTTCATACATTGCAGCTATGAAAAATATACATTAAAAAGTAATTTTGCCTGTGTATATTTTTCTAGACTTTTAGTATGTTCATTTGGAGGCCTTGCTAATTACAATTATGAAGAGAAACCTTGAGTTGCAATTTGTGGTAGGCTCAGGCATTTTTGGTCTTAAATTGACTGCACTACGGACCCATTCCCTGCCCCTGCGTAGCTGTTAATGTAGATTAAGCAATGAAAACAGTATGTAGTGGCTGTCTTCGTAAGAGAAGAAGCTAAACAGGCCAGAGACACTCAGTGGTATATTATGTGTTACCTACAAAAGCAAGTATTGACGCGGAGCAGAAAGCTTAGCGTTTTCTCACAAAACCCAAAAGTAGCACACAATGTAACGTCTTTTAAATCGTCGTTCTGAGTAAGTTCATACCTAAATTAATGGTTACTTGTCTGTAATCTCTAAAATCAGAACGTGACAGACAGACAGACAGACAGACAGAGATACAAACAGTATGGACGACTGCTATCACCCTCTCGCGCATGCGCGCTAATAGTCACTTATATCCACCTGGCCCATCCCCCAAAATGTAGTGATTTAGGTAAAGGGTCACACTACAAACTGGCTCGTCTCTGATTTCTTCGCCCCAAACTAAGAAACTCATTTGGCAAGGATATGTAATGAGAAGAATCAACCTTGAAACAGATATAGAGCACCTTATTGCCACTTTAAGAAAGTCTTTACCCTACACCAAACGAGTAAGTTAAAGCGCTAGGTACAGAAACGACTGTATATTTTACAATTTTATATTCTGTGTGTAAACCCCTAATTACGTATGCCTGGAGGAGAGCAGGATAGTTAATTCTTGTGATCCTGTCATTACTCTCTGAGGTACATTTCTTGATTCTTATATGTCATACTGAGCCAGGACCTTTGCCATAAGTACAGGTATCTCATTTCAATGGCATAAAACTAACAAATATTTGCTAACACACTAATATTTCAATGAAGGGGATAATAGAATATGCAATAATTTATGGAAGGAGATAACTCAGACAATTTTGGTGTAGACAGTTATGTGTCAGTGCAACCCTTGGAGCATAGCCTTTTGAGATTTTATCATAATGGTTGCTATGAGCTGGCATTCAAAGGCTTCATTATGTGACATTCATAAAAAGTGACAATGGCGTGAAGTGCACTGTAGTACAATCCCATGGGGAGATTTTGGCCCTCGAAAATTGATAAATTTCAAATGGAGATTTTTTTAGTGCATGTTGAGATCTCTATTACACCTTCATAATACCTGTTTAGAGTGTATACTCAGTTGGGAGCTTCTACATGATGTCAGGACAACAGTCACTTCATGTTTAATGGACTAAGTCCAAACTATTTGAGAATTATACCCTTCAACATCGCATACACTCATTCAACTGATATTCAATTAGCCGAAATTTGGCAAATGGGTATTTAGGAGAACTATAACTTCTTAAATTACATTTCTTGGAAGTTGGGCTCAAGATTAGTTCACAAACCAGTTTTCAGATCAGTCCTGCATACAAGTTTTGCACTACAAGCTCTTAAAATTAAGTCTATAGACAAGGTAAGTAAAACGTAGGCATGGCTCTCAAATATTCAAATAAATTATCTTTTTAACTGAAACAAGTTGTGGCATATAATTTTGTTATGTTTCTATTGACAGAATGCAACACATTAAAAACTTGAGCAAACTCTGAGGGGGTCAATATGGAAGGGTAGCTGAAAATGTTATTTTTAAGTACATGACCTTGAGATAACTCACCAAGTGGTGTTATCTCAAGGCTATACAAGGGTTCATACAGGATTTTTCGCTTCAGGGGGGGGGGGGGATTTTGTCGCGTCACAATAAACAGTTTCTCTACATAAAATGATCAAGTCATGACTGTGAGACTGTGAAACAGATTTTAGATGAAAACTTGACAAACTATATAATAGGCGCCTCGTCTGAGACCATTTTTGTGGTCTTGGAGGCTTTAGGCTTTTACATCCCGAGTGCAGCGAGGGCACTACTTAGGGCCTGAGAGACCCTAATAACATCAGTGCCTAACTAATTTAGAATATAGCGACTGCTCTTTAACAACACAATAGAAGGGACGCTAAGGCAATCGGACGGACACAAATTGACCCTGCCTTCAAAGTGGGGAGACTAAGTTTATAGTGTTCCTCTCTGGAGGACTTAAGCAATATAAAGTCCCTCTGTCACTATACAAAAAACTACAGCATCTATGCTTCAACACGAATTAGTATTGAAGGACCAGAACTAGAGAAATGTTGATTTTGAAGAAGTGTAACTAATCTGTAAGGTTATTTTATACAATTCATTATTTTTCTGAAGAATTCAGTTGGGGGGAAAAAATTAGGGGGGAGAAGGGGGGGGGGGAAACAAAATTTAGGGGGGGGGGAACCGAACCTAGGTGGGTGGAGGGGAATCCCAGGGCTCCCATAGTCTGTATGAAACCCTGCATATTGGCAAGCGTATTAACCCTCAGCATGCATGTGCGAGAGGTTTATAGTAGTTGTTCTGTCTGCTGTTTGTTTGTCTGTCTGTCTGTCTGTCTGTCTGTCTGTCTGTATGTCACACTCTGTTTTTGGAGATTATTGACCATTAACAGTTGATTTAGGTATGAACTTACTCAGGACTAAGATTTAAGACCTTTGATTGTGCTACTTTTTTTAATTACGGGCTAATCGTTAAAAAAGCGTGAAGCTTTCAAGTCTGCATAGGTACCAGCTTTTATGGGCTACTATAAACCTCTAGAATCTCGTCATAATGACGTGAGCAAATAATTTCTGCAGCCAGCAGTGTAGTTTGCTTTATGCTCAGGGAAGTTAACGGAGTTGAAAGAATTGAAGTTACGCATTGAAAATGTATACAGGGGGTGTTTCTGGCTAGTTTAGCTTCTTCTCTTATGAAGACAGCGTTTCCATGTACCATTTTCATTGGTCAAGCTATTTTGATACCTCATTAAAAATAGCTTACAGATTGGTTGTTCCTTGGAAGGAGATTATATTGTGATAGCTAGGTTGTGTTTAATAACCCTAGTAGTTTTAGCAACTGGCCTGGCTTACCAGTTTTCTGGGTTTTTACAGCTACCTTCCTCTAGTGGAGCCTAACCAACCAGGCTAGAGCAATCGGCTAAGATTGTAGGAAGCCCCTAGAGAGTTTTAAGGCCAACTTCACACCAGAGTAGTAGCCCAATTTGATTAGTGCACCATAACCACACCCATGTAGCCACTACCACCTAACCATACCCACTCAACCACACTCATTTAACCACACTCATTTAACCACACCCTCCTATTCATTTAATTAGTGAACTTGACTTATACAAAAGACAATTTTGAAGTCTATTTTCTAGATCAAATGAACCAAAAAGTACAAGCACATTTATTGTATTACATTGCGAATGAGTTTTATAATCAGTAGGTTCAACATCAAATTAATAACTTTTTAAACATAACTATGTAATGTAGGATGTCTATATTGTATAGCTAACACAGCTACTTAGACATAAAACAAACAAAAAAACCTAAAAACTAAATGATAATACAACTTATTAAAAATTCCTGGTCTATTTTTGTGGCAATCTTTTTTAAACAATTTTAAGCAAAAAAAACTACATCAGCTGACTCCTTATAGTGCAGAAATGGCCACATCTCAAACCAACAATACTTGTAAGGACCTCTGTGCTACTTTCGTTTTCCCAAAAGATAGCTTTTGAAAACTAAGTATGGAGTACAGGGAATATCTTCCAAAAACGGTCGATATTGGCAGTTTATTCCACGCAGAATACATTGCCACAATGACCACAGAAGAGGGACACTAGAAGGATGAGTCCATGGCCGCTCGGCCATACCTGTTCCGATGCCCCTGATATTAGTTTCTTTAGGACTATATGCATTACGGCTTCACTATTCTTCTTGGCCAGGGTAGTCTCACAGTTATCACACACTTAAAGTTAATAGTTTTCAAGATCAAGTGGCTGTTTTTAAATTAGTTATTTATTAATTGTTAGTTTTCAATAAATGGAAGTGTTGTGTGCCATAGTTTTATGCATGGCTCTTTTAACATCCAATTAGCTAAGCATCCTAATTAATTTTTAAAGTGTCATTTTGATGTTCTATAGTTTATTCAAATTGCTGTGGAGATAAAAAACAGAAAAGTGGAAGGAAATATTTTTGTAGACAATTGGCCAACTTTTACTACAATTATTTCTCAAGAATATGCTCCCCGAATATCACAGGTAAGAGGCTATGTTAATGTATTTAACTTTGATTAAGCTACTTCAAATTGTTATGATAGTACTTATATTTTGATGCATATATACTAAAAAAATTGTTGACAATTTGAGGATCATTTACTTCAATGGTAGGACATTCAAATTTACTGAGTGTATCCCATATTGAATTTTTTCTAATATTGTCAAGAGTTTTATTTCCTATTAAATCAGAGTTTTGAGATTGCCTAACACTTCAAATAATTTAGTGATCATTTCATATGAATTTTAAATTTAGAATGCAGACTTGAGAATATATTCTGTGTAGAAGGAAATATTGGGCCACTTATTGATGAAGCAAAATTATTAAATAATATTAGAAACTTTCAATTTGTTCGCTGTAAGTTAATCTTTACATTTATATCTTATTTTATTGGAGACAATTTAGTAGTCACGTTTTTTTGTCATCTATTAATTTTGTAGGCTGAGGTATATATGTCAGTATTGGTTTTTTTTATGTAACAGTGCTCTGCAGTGATTTATCTTATATGTATATTTGAAGGTCTTATTACACTTGTAAGAACTCAGCCAGCATTGGATTTTTTCAAACGCAAAAATTAAACGGTGATATATTTAGGCAGACCTCTGTGGCTGATCATTTAAGTAGATTGATTTTGTTTCCACATGATATTTATGTTTATATAGCTACCCCAAACGAGGAACACTTTGTTCAACAGTTTCTTACAATCACAATTGGAGTTAGCAGTGATTTTATCATGGGTGAGGCGAAAATCAGCACCAGTTATAACCAAAAAGTATCACTACATGTTTCTTGATGAGAAAAGTTATGAACAAGCTAGCTTAAACTTAATATGAATAAAATCAATATCATCAGCAATGAATATTTGTAGAAAGTGTAATAACAATGAAGTTTGACCAGTAAAAGATAATAGAGTTTAATGTAATGTATAGCAAAGTTACTGTTTAAATTTTTTTTGAAACTTGTTTCTCCTATTTTCAGAGCTACTAAATTCATTTGCAATGTAATGTAAATCTAATGTGTCAGTAAGATCTTTATGAATATTCATTAGCTATCATTAATGCATTCAATCTTGTTTGGTGCATTGTTGAACGCAAATAGTTCTTGATGCGTCACATAGCAGAAAGCGAATGTTCACTAATAGCATTTGTAGCTGATACAAGTAGCAATAGACGAACAACTTTTACAATTTGAGAGAAAATGCTTCTTTCAGCTGCTGACATTCCTTTAACCAAACTGATTATTGAATACAAATTCATACCAGTATCAATATTATAGTTGGTATGAAACATCTTCAGTTGAACTAGAAAGTCATCTTTCACTACATCTCTTTGATACAACTCTAATACTTCATCATAGTGGGAATAATTTCGGTCTTCTTGGTCACCCTTTAGTAGTAACATCTCGAGTTTGCAATAAATTTTGTATCCATCTGATCGTATCTGTCTTTGATACAATTTATCACCATTATCTAGTGTTTCCAAATAAATAGCCCTGTAGTACTCTTCAGGAGTAGCTGTTATGGTACCACTGTCATTGTTAGAGTCAAAACGTCGTGGAATTTTCCGTTTTCGTGGTAGAACAGGTTGCTCAATATCAAGAGTTTTTGCTTCTTTAGTTGAATGTTCAAAAAACAACTTGAAATTATCATCTGATCTTATAGACTGTAAAAAAAGAAGAAGCAAATTTGTAATATTATTTAGCAATTTAATATTTAAAATACTAACCTGTAGTGTAGATAGCTACTGTCATCTTTGTAATACTCTGAGCTTCACAGGCACTCATTCTTGTATGCTGCATAATTTTGCTTAAATTGTCTGTGTGCCGCAGAACACTATGAAGCAAGCATGCACCAAAGAAATGATTAAAACTCTGATGAATCTGACTAGCAACCCCATTAACACGTGCTCTTGTTTCAGAATCTGGGTTATTATTTAATATATCCTCCCACAGTTCAAGAATTATGTTGTAATTATCCAAAATACTCTTGAAAGTTTTGTTGCGTACTGTCCACTGTGTCGGGCATAGAATACGAAATCCAATGGTATCAGGAGATAGGTCAGTCTTTATAGTCTCCTTTGCGCTTAGCGGAATATTGTATAAGTTTACTAAGCTCATGCGTTGTATCCATAATCAATTGTAAAAACTTAACTCATTTAGCTGTATCTCCCACATTAAGGCTTAATGAATGCCCATAACAATGATGCACAAGGCTCTTCCCTAAGTATCTGTGTTTCACACCATTTTTACTTCCTGCCATATTACTCCCACCACCATCATAACACTGTCCCCGGCATTGTGTTATGTCAAGATTAAATCTTAACAGCATGTCTTTTATAACCTTCACAAGAGTGTCATCAGTAAATGTCAGGGTACTCATGAACATCAAAATCAGCATCAACATGCCCAAGACATAGTGCCAGTTGCTCTTTACTCGACATGTCAACACATTCATCTGCCATGATAGTAAAAAATTCTGCCGGATGAATACCTTTAACAATGTCACAAAGAATAGTGCTGGACATTAGATGTAAAATCTCATTTTGAATTTCTGGACTCGTGTGCTTGTCACCATGTCTCCTCTCCAGCCATTGCTTAATATCCTGTGAAATTATATATTTTTTGATTTATCATAATTCTATAAATTAGGTTTTAAAACTAGTAAACTTACAGGTTGGTCATGACTACGTAGCTTCATCAACTGGATAAAATTACTCTCACTCTCTTCATGCCCTTGTAAAGCTAAACCTTGTTGACCTAAGAACTGAATATCTTGAATAATAGTCATTAACATTCTCCCGTTGTATCTTTGTATGCCTTATTAAGTAGGTCATCTATGCTTTTCTGTGAGCCAGTATGAGCTGAAAAGGCATCCACATGGTACCTAGACAACTGATTCTTCCTGTTATTTCAAATACAATTATGGCAAACATATTTAGCTAAGATTAGCTGCAAACCTGAATCTTGAACATGCATTTTTCCAGTTAGTGAAGCCAACAGAGATAAATGCAGGATTTGTTTTGGAGTTATCTTCTGGCAATAATTTCTTTTCAGTAGCCTGAGAGCAGTAGAAGCATAGCACAGAATTTTTTCCTTCTAAATAATGAAGCCATGGCCATGTGTCAAACCAAAAGGACTTAAAACTTCTTTTTTCACCCTTTTTACCAAAGATCTAGATTGAAAGCTAAGTTTCTTAGGCTGGTTTGCCTGAAGCTGGAAATTACTGACATCACAGCTTTCAGCCAACAAAATGAACTGGGTTACAGCTGTATTTAGTCTATACAGCTGCATTATTACTGCAGCAGCTTTACAGTTTATGCTAATTCAAATACATGTAATAGTAATTGATCAAACTATACTTTTGATGTAAAAGTCAGTATTTATTTTGTGTACAAAATACAATTATTGGTCTACTTAGCAACTTGATATTGTTGATAAACTAATTTTTCTTTCATTTATATTCTGACACTGGTTGCTAGCTAATTCTCTCATGAAGATTTTTATGACAACACAAAAAAAGTCCTATTATAGGTGTGGCTTCCTAGAAATCTGGGTGAGGCAGTTGCCTCGCCTGCCTCACCATGTGCTATGCCTATGAGTGCACATAAACTGAATTTAATTACATAATTAATATACAAAGCTATTGTTATCATTACACTGGAATAGTGTGTAGTCCTTATAGTTTCTGTCCACACATCAATCATGGCACTTGCAATCACTGAAAGTAATGTCAATGCAATACATGTATTTACTGAAAATTTGATTGAACTAATAAACCACCATCACTTCAACTATCTCAAATAGATGTGTCATATTCTTCATTTAACATGTCTAAATGATAATCATCTCCCTTATCTGTAACAAATAGTTGGAAATAACTGGGATCTTAAAATAGTGAGGGGAAATATTTTACTGCTTGTATTTGAGTACTTATAATAACGGAACACTTGCTTAAAGCATATTGTTAACTTTCATACTGTCTGAAAAAGACAGCTCATCATGGATTCTCTTCTCCTCCTTTGTCTATCTCTCCTGCTGCTTAGTTTCTCTTTTCTTTCTGTTCATTATCTTTTACTTCTTCATTGAATTAGTTACGTCAGTCTTCTCGCCTATTTCTTTTTTTTTCGTGACCCTTGCATTCTCCTGCTTCTCTGCCTTTCTTTTACCCATGATTAGTGGTGGATTATGGTTAGCTGCTATAGGTGAATACTCTTTCCAAACTCTGTTGAGCAAATGAATACAGATACTAAGTGTTCAGTTTTATTGAGTTGGGGATGGCTGGGCAAGACCTAGGAAAGAAAAAAATATGATACAATAGGTTAATGCACACTTCAAGAATCACTAAGCCTACTAGTTCCTGGTGGTATAATAATAAATGTGCATGACTGCAATGTTGTGGGTCATGGGTTCTAATCTGACAAGGAAGAATTATTATTTATGGTCCATTTTTTTTCTTTCAACAATGTAGCTATAGAGTGGGTAGAACTTCAGTCTGTATGATTGTGGCGTGACAGGTCGGCCGGACGAGTAGGAGCCGCCACCAGAGTTACGTCTCTCTCACAGTTTAGCCACTAGAGGCTTTCAAACCTCTCCCAACCCCAAGGCTCAATTCGGAGGTTTGGCAAGGGTTAAGCTATGAGACTTTAGAGCATGAGACACAACTGAAAGGTCGCGCATACCCGCAGGCCAATATATAGGGAACCCACGAGCATGCGCGGGACATAGAAATGAAATGATGTAAGGGTGTGTGTGATGACGAATAAATGACTTGAGTTCGGGTGACTTGTAATGTGCACGTAAGTAAAAGAGTGTGTGTTTGTGAATGTGGTGGTCCGTACCACCACATCTCCCCCCCCCCCCTTGAGGAGTGAGAGCTACAATGGGTAAGGTTCTACTGACATGAGACAAAACAGGAAGTAAACAATAAACTAATAATTAAAACCTGCATACATACACAAATTAATAATAACAGAGTTCAGTTTTTTGGCGATAGTACTGGCTAGTCTTCTTCTGACCTGTACTGTCTTGATTCTTGATAGAGCGTCTGCGACGGGATTGGTGATGCCTTCGACATGATGGATTTCAAAGTTGTACTCCATCAGACGGATTTTCTATCTCGTCAGTCGAGAAGAAGGTAAAAGCCCTTAATTAAGTAAGTCCATCTTGGACAGAATAGAAGCATTGCCCAGCTGACAGATTATGTCATCTATGGCTGTCATGGTAAAGGGTTCTCTTACAGTTACTTTGTTGAGCTTCCTAAAGTCTATCACAATGCGAATTCTGCCGTCTTTCTTCTTAACGGGGATTGGTGGGCTTGCCCACTTAGACACAGAAGGCTCAATGACACCTAAACAAATGGACAACCTTTGGTTTATTGCGTTTCCCTTGAGGGGTAATGGAGCAGTTAACGGGTGGGAGCAATTTGATAATGGTAAAGGGTCCATCCCAAGAGGCGTCAAGACATTTGTTGTGTCCAGGGTTACGCCTATAAACTACGTCACCAACTTTGAAATTAGCAACTAATTCGGATTCCTTAGCAACACGATTGGAAAGAGACTTTGAACAAAGCGTGGATTTGACATGATGAGTTTGACATGAGAGGAGATTGTCAAGATCTTCAATGAATTGTGGTAAATTTACTGACGGCTGGGAACTAGATGTCCAAATTGATTTGAGAGTGGACAAAATAAACGGAGTCCGTTTCAGGAATAACAATTCCATGCCAGGAATTGGGTGTATTCCTAGCAAAGTGGAGGACTAAATCCAACGCTAACGGCCAATCTTGCCTGTTCTCTATACACTTGGCAAGCATAACCTTAAGAGTCAAGTGAAACCGTACCATTAGATTGCGGATGGTATGCCGATGTACGGATAGAGGACATGTGTAACTTGCTTTTGAGATGGTTGAGTGTGGTAGACATAAAGTTACTATCTTGGTCGGTCAATATAACGAGAGGTGAGCCTAAGATTGAGACAATAGACAGGATAGCTTTGGCTGTTTCGTCAGAGGTATGTGATCTCAGTGGTATGGCGAATGGGAAGCCAGAGGCCATCTCAATAGAAGTCAAAATAAATCTGAATTTCTGTTTAGAGATCGGTAAGGGGCCCACAATATCAAATGTGAGCTTCTCGCACCTTTGAGAAATAATTTCTGGCTCAACTAATGGAATTTTCTTGCCTCCAGATTTGTTATGAACAGTGCACTTACGACAGGACATGACATGTCGCCTAATGTCTGCCGCGAGATTTGGCCATGTAAAATGTCTGTTTACAAGTGACCTAGTGGTATTCACACCACCATGTCCTAAGCCTTCATGGGCTGCTGTAAGGACCTTAGACCTGAGTGAGGTCGGAACGACAAGGGCGTGAGATACTGAGTTCAGAGTGGATGTAGTACACATGAGCATGTCATCTACGATGAAGAAATGTTTATCTGATTTACGGGCATGTTCCCACAAGGGTGTTAATGATGGGTCATCTTTCTGTAATGAGATGAAATCTTGCTTTGTAACCCCATCAAATGTGAGTGTGGGAATGTCTTTGGGTAAAGGGATGTGAACATGAGAAGAATCAGGTGAATGATCAGAATCAGAAATTGAATCTGTAATATCTGGGATGTGATCAAGTGGTATAGGGCTAGCTCCCTCAGAAATGTGCAAGGCTTCGGCTGCACTGTCTGCAAGATTCGACATTTCTTGCATTGTGACTGTCAAGATTGAGCACGGATCAGCTTTGAGGTGATTAATCAAGTCTAAAATGTTTCGCAAGCCAAAATCTAAGCCTAATAAAACTGTCTTGGGTGGTAGACGTGAGTCTACTGCAAGTTGACAAGTGCCTTGAAGTGTAGGCAAAGAAACTGGGAGTGAGAAGACTGGGACTAACTTAGACTGTCGAGAAATGCCTGAAATGGTAACAAATCTGACTGGGTTATAATCTAACTCAATGAAGTCATCCGAGATAAGGGATATCTTGGCACCAGAATCAATGACTATGGGCGTTTCAATGCCGTTTATGGTACCGTAAGTAATCAAGTCATCCTCCTCAAAATGATTCAGGGGAGTTTCAACAACAGGGTCCAGAACGGGAAGCGATTCAGGAGCGTCAACTTTCCTGACAGGTCTGGAGAAGGATCTGGGAACTGGGGTAGGCTTAGGAGGGTTAGGGTCGGGTTGGGTAGGGTTAGGTTGCCTGTTAGGATGATTAGGATCGGGATTTGGTGACTGCTTGTTTAGGAAAAGAGGATGGGAAGTACATTCATTGGCGTAGTGCCCTAAGCGATTGCACTTAAAGCAAACTACAGTTGAGATGTCTCTTCTGGGAATTGGATTTCTAGGAAGGGTCAAAGAATGGCTAGGGTGATGATTAAGAGAGTTAGCATGTTGCTGGGGGGAATGAAACTTGTTTACCAAAGTCTGGCCTTGATTGGAAAATGACTGGACTGATTTAAAAGGATAATTGCCTTTGTAATGAAATTGAGAGGAAGACAAGTACCAGGCATTACAGTCTTGTATAAACTGACTGTTGGAAGGAAGGTCTATTAAGGACTGCGTCCCTATGATCTTGGGGTAAGCCAGCAACTACGCCGACAGTGGCCATCATATCAGCAATCTCAGAAAGACATTTAGCCTTGACATCTCTGGCAAAGGGTAATTTACTGAGAATGTGGAATTTGATAAGGGTCTTGTTACCTGATGGTCTAAACTTGAGCGGAAAGCTATTGAGACACTCAGAGAATATCCACCAGCATTAAGGAGAACAACACGGACATCTTGATAGGTTGGGCAAACGCCTAAATTGTTGTAGTAAGCTTCCTTGAAAGGGCCGGAAAGGCATTGAGGCAAATAAAGGCGGAAGTCATCTAAATCAATATGTCTGGATCCGAGTTCTAATTCAAATCTATTCAGGAAGACAACAATGTCCTCACCTTCTGACATTTTACCAATTATTTTGACAATTTTGTCGGGGCTATTGGGATCAACCGGAGGAGCCTGAACATAAGTGGTAGGTCTACTAGACAAACACTGATGAAGTAAGAAGGTGTCAAGGTCAATGTTGAACTCTTTTGCCTTGTCATTAATGGAAGTCATTTCGGCAACTAAATCAGTACTAGCATTGGGTTCAATTGGTAAAGTTTCTTTGGGAGTTACATCATCAGAGTCCTCAGTAGTTCTAAGGGTAACTGAATCAGACACACTATGGGATGCCTCATGATAAGAACTAGCAGAGTAAGATGGATAAGATGAGGAGACATAGAGTTCTGAGGATTCGGATAAAGAGAGTCAGGGTAATGAGAACGGGAAGAGGAATGGAGAAGTCTTCCAGAACGGAGTGTGGTATCCATAACAAATGATAATAGATACGGAATGAGGAAAGTGACACACTGCTTTAAGTATAACACAGTTTACAACGTCTCAACAACAGAATGAAGCAACTACAGATGCACTAATAAAACAAATAAACTTGCGCTCGGAGTTGAAGTTGAAGAAATCAAATGTTCAAGGGAGTAGGAGTCTCTTGGGGATGCCAAAGACGTTGCGCGTTGCCGTTATCTCTTGGGAATGCCAAAGATGATGTAGTGGAGTGCTGTCACACGTCATAAATGAGGTGAACTTGAATTGAATGGCGGAAACCCTCTACGCCGGAACAGGAAAAGCCTGAGTAAGAAAGAACAAGTAAGAAAATCGAAAATGGGCTTGACTAAAGGATAAGAACACAAGGTAGATGTCTAGAAGAACTCTAAGTAAGAATGGTTCGATGGTTAGGGTCGTCTCGGACACCGCTGACACCAGCTGTGGCGTGACAGGTCGGCCGGACGAGTAGGAGCCGCCACCAGAGTTAAGTCTCTCTCACCGTTTTGCCACTAGAGGCTTTCAAACCTCTCCCAACCCCAAGGCTCAATTCGGAGGTTTGGCAAGGGTTAAGCTATGAGACTAGAGCATGAGACACAACTGAAAAGTCGCGCATACCCGCAGGCCAATATATAGGGAACCCACGAGCATGCGCGGGACATGAAATGATGTAAGGGTGTGCGTGATGACGAATAAATGACTTGAGTTCGGGTTACTTGTAATGTGCACATAAGTAAAAGAGTGTGTTTGTGAATGTGCTGGTCCGTACCACCACAATGACATTTTACCAGCTCTGCTCAGCTTATCAATTATTCATGAACACACACACCATTGTTGTCGTTACTGACACACAAGTGTGTATTATTGTATAAATTGTGCTCGAACATTCTTAGAATGGGCCACGTAAAAATTTAATCCAAATTTCTTCAAGAAATAAAAAGGTCAGAAGTATGTCAGAATACATACGCAAGTGTTTGGGATGTCAAGACAATATCAACAAGTGTTATCGAACTTAATTTGAGTTAATTGGAAGAGAAATTAATCTTTGAAACTTTCAGATTTTGGAAGTTACAGACTTTTTGGTCAGTTTTTTAATAATGAAATTGTAATCTTAGCTGTTTAAATTCAGAAATTAAACGTTGATTGTTGTAGCCCTAGTTAATACATGTATGCATTCAAGGAATTATCTCAGGCTCGATCAATGACAGTTTATATTTTCTTTCATTCTGTGTAATGGGAGAATCCAGGAATGTTTGAGAGAACAAATTTTGTTTATATGTTTTGTTTTTCAGATTACATAAAAGAAAAAGATAGAGACCCTCTGACTGCATATTTACTGAAACAATTTCAAGAACATCCTAAAACGGAGTTTAAAAAATCTAAAGTTATGTATGACTACAAATGCGACAGTGTTTCTGATGATATTCCAATTGAAAAAGTTAGGTGAGACTTCATAGCAATCTTTAAATATTATTTTTATTGTACCCATAGATTAAGTTCCTGGGTATGTTGAGCTTTTGAAACTTGGTATTGCTTCAGGAATTATTCAATAGTTAATTTATTTACAATCTAGATTGTTGGTGAAATGTAACCTGGCAAGCAAGCTTACATGTTAGTCTGTAGACAGACAACAATGTATTGATAGTCATGATTAGAGCACTAAGCAGTGCACTCTTAAACAATTCTGCTTGATCTCACTCTATATCAGCTGCATAATAGCCCATATTTTTTTCGTTCATTATTCAAGTACTTTTTTATTTTAGCATAGAAATAGCAATATCAGGACTTCAACACTGGATTATGCACTTTTTGTGTGCAAACATTATCCGGTGAAAATGTGTTGTTATTCTTTAAATAGAAATAACTTTATTCTTATCTTCTTTAGTGTAAAGATAGGATAATATAGAATATTTATATTTGATAACAGATTTTTTTTTCTTTTGTCGCCCTGAAAAGATAGTCAAGCTCTAGACAATGGCTTATTTGTAGTTATTTTTTTATTGAGTATTAAAGAACTATACATATATTTCAACTCATGAAACTAGTAACTTTGTTTTATTAACCGATTATCGCCGAATTACGCGTTTCCGCGTAAAATGCGAAGTTGTTTCACAGCGCGGGTTACGCATTTTTGCGTAACCGCCATTGCACCCGCTTCAATTGATTGTCAGCCACAATCGCAATCGATTCTGGACCTCTCACTACGCTGTGGCGTTTCTCCTTGCACGTAAGTATACAGGGGATTAGTTTTTAATGACCCTTACCATAGGAAAAAATACAGTATTTGTTGCTTGAAATAGTAGCACAGTAAGTGTATAAAGAAAAAAATCAAAGTAAAAAAAAATATATATATAAATAATTGACAATATATAAAGCAAATAGTTATGTATAACTATCAATAAAAAAATAACTAGACTTGGACAATGACTGCTGAGAGGTACACTACTGATCAAGTATTGGCCTTCCTTGATTCAGAGGAACTTGGAGAGGAAGACTTCCTAGGTGATGAAATCGATGGCCAAGAAGTCTTCATGGAGGGCAGTGACAAAGAATTTTATGACCTGGAAGAGATGGAGATAGAGGGCAAGTGTTTTGTTTCTTTGTTTTTTTAGCTTCATTTTTGTTCATTCACAATGATGATTGCATAGAATTTGATGAACTACCCCAACCACAGGAAGACCCACCTATCACTGCACTGTCCTCCCAGAATACAGACTTGCTTCCTCACACTTCTCCTGTGATTGAAGGTGCCCAGGAGATGGATTCTGATGGGGAAGAGGAATCATCAAGCCAGGAGGCATCACCTTCAAACCCCGTATGGAAGGAAGCATTGTCAGTTCCAGCTCTACACTCCTTTTCTGACACATCTTCTCCTGGTCCCACTGTTCCTATACCAGAAACATTCAAAGAAATTTTTCAACTTTTTTTTACTCCAGAACTTATGACCATGATTGCAGATGAAACAAATAAATATGCAAGAGAAGTGATTCCCCCAGAGAAATTGTCGAAATGGTTGGACGTTTCAGTGCAAGAGATGTATGCATACTTTGGGTTCAATTTTCTAATGGGTCTAAACCCCAAGCCATCTGTCATCGACTATTGGAGAAAGGACCCTATTTACCACTACAGTCCTATTAGTGATAGGATTTCAAGAGACCGATATTTAGAAATATCAAGACATCTGCATTTCGTGAGCAACTCCACTCTGGCTCCTCGTACTGATCCAAACTACGACAGGATTGGTAAAGTGCGCCCACTGCTGAACTACCTCTGTGGGAAATTCAAGTCCCTGTACAACCCAGGCAAGGAAGTAGCTGTGGATGAAGCGATGATCAAGTTCCAAGGGCGCTCATCTTTGAAGCAATATATGCCCAAGAAACCTATCAGGAGAGGAATGAAGGTTTGGGTCTTGGGGGACAGCTCCAATGGGTACTTTTGCAGGCTAGACGTATACACAGGGAAGAAAGATCAAACTGAACATGGGTTAGGAGCAAGTGTTGTCAAAGAACTCACCAAAGATTTCCACAACACTTGGCGATACATTTTCTTTGACAATTTCTTCACATCGTACAGACTGCTTTATGATCTCTACAAGTCGGGCCTTTACAGCTGTGGCACTGCAAGATCTAACCGTAAAGGTTTTCCAAACATTCTAAAAAAACCAAAATTGAAGAACAGGTAAATTACATATAAATTATATTCTCTAATATGCTCTAGAATATTAATATAATTTATAATTAGGGGAGATATCATCACAGTACAGTCTAACAACATAGCAGCATCTACATGGAAGGACAACAAACTTGTAACTGTCATGTATACTGGATACGACCCAGCAAAGAACACCACTGTTCTAAGGAGGCAAAGAGATGGAACCAAGAAGTCGTTTTCCTGTCCACTTGCGACAGCCTCCTACAATCAGCATATGGGAGGTGTTGACAGAGGTGACCAGATCCGAGTATATTACGCAACAAAGTTAAAATGTAGAAAGTTCTATAGATACATTGTAAATTTTTTGGTGGGCGTGGCAATATCAAACTCGTTCATCCTGCATCATCATTGCTATCCAAATGCAAAAGTTTCACTGAAGTCCTTCCATGAGACAGTTGCTGTGCAGCTCATTGGGAACTACTGTTCTCGCAGAAAACCTGGAAGGATAACTTATCCTGTTCACTCTTTGGGGGTCCTTCACTATCCCCAGAAGAAGGTATCTTCAGGTACCAAGAGAGGGAGGTGCATTCTTTGCCAAGATAACCACCAAAGAACAGACACATCATGGTACTGTGGTGATTGTGGGGTGTGGCTTTGTCACCGTGGAGTTCCATCTGATTGCTACATAAAATATCACCAGAGAAAATTATAAGTTACAACCACAACATTCTTTATATTTATTCTTAGTTATGCATTATAATATTGAAGTATTTGGTTACAACAACAACAAAAAAATACAATCAAAATCAACAGTTACAAAAAGATTTTAAAGCAAGTAGCTAGTGAACATTTAAAACAACAATATTTAGCTTATAAACACAAAGTTTAGCCTAAACATTTACATTGCTGCTGCTAACAATGGCAGACTTACTTTCAAACTTGTAGTCTCCAATGAGTGCGCACTTGAGTAGGCTTCAAACGCGTGGAAACCAAATGAAACTTAGCCCGCGGGTAGAGAAGAGCTTTAGCTCCAACTTGCTAATACATCGCCGCCGTCTACCTCGCAGCATATCGCCTCCAGACTAGAAAAAGCTTCTAGCGTTCTAGCCACGCGGACCCCCACCTCGATTCTTGTAAACAATTCCGGAGTACGCGCGAGTAATCGCGAATTTAATTTCCGGCGTTAATCGGTTAAATTTAGCTTACCAAATGAGTTCAGCATGAGAAAGTTGTCACCAGATTCAGCCGAGTTTCTTACTGTTGAATGACAATTTTAATGTATATAAGTGAGTATGTTTGTATGTGTGTCTTATGATAATTAATGGTAATACAAAACAAGCAGGTGAAATATAATTTTTAGTGGACACAATTGTTTTTGAATTCTTTTAACCCATGGACAAATTGCAAGGTTGGAGACAGCTAACAGACTAAATTTGAGCCAATAATTTAACAGTTTAAAATTTATGAATCAAATAAGAAGTTATAAGTTATAATTTTTAGTGGATAAGTATCCTGTATTATGTATATTATAAATTGTTAATTATTCAGTTTATAGGCAGGGTGGGGCTGCCTGTATAGTTCAGCAGTCTGGTCGGGCACCTCTGAAAAAAATTTATTCCTGAGGAAAAACTGGCAAGCAAGTAGTGAGATACTATGTACAAATTTAAACTGGCAGTTTAATCTGGTACAGTGCAATGTTGAATTATGCAAACTAATTGGGTATTGGGGTGTTTGCAATATCAATATTCGTATGATCAAATTAAATAAAAAACACTGAAGAGAAGAAATTCTTGCTTGTTTATAGTAAGGACCCAAGTGTGCAATCTATTGTGTAAGAAAACGTTTTCAACTTTCCCTTGCTTTTCTTTATGGACGTGATGGTAGACTACCAACTTCAAATTCTTTTTTAAGTACTGTATAGCTCCTTTCTTCTTCAACAACTTGCTAATTTCACGGGATTAAATTACATTTTTTTTCTTTTAGAAATCCATTTAGTCCTAATAGTCATTGTCTCTGCACAAAAATTGAAAGATAGCCACTTTAGCAGCCAAAAATGACCGAAATAACTGCCATTAAATGCATGCACTGTCTTTCCTTGTTAGGTTAATGATAGCTTAAAATCTCCTGTGTATATGTATTATTGTTGCTATATACATGATTCACAGTGTTTATTATCTACTAGAATGGTTTAATGTATTATATTAAATGTTTTAGGAGGCGAGTTAAGCTTTGCATACACACTGAAGAAATTGCGCCAGCATAATTTCTTTTTAATTCTGAGAAATGCACTGATTGAGATGTGTCTAGCACGAGGAGATCATCTTACTGTTAATAACAATTTTTCTGGAGTTAAACATGCCATTGGATTTCATTGGAAGAAGTCAAATGATTTGTATACATTAACTATTTGTATCAAATTCTAAACATGATTTGTGTATAATCTTATAATCTTAATTGAATTATTTCCTTAAATGGACTTATTTTGTAAGAACGTGCTGCAGGAGCAAGAAGAAAACAAAGATTTGTGGTAGTGAAAATTTAGGTTTACAAAGATAAGTTAATTCAGGATGGCTAAAAAACAATACTAAGTTTGGGCTACAGCATAGCTACACGTTGTAAAGGAAGAATTTTTTAGCATTTGAATGTAATTAATAATAACAGATTGTGCAAAAGTAACCTGGAATTAATGGGTATAGAAGCAATTTTGACAAAATAGTGGAATTTAAGCTTGGCTATTTAAGTATTTTGGGAAAATCTGACCTAATGGCTATAGTAAATTAGTTTTTGTCCTCTGTTGACCAAAATATGTCTTAGTGTGTCAACCTCGTTTTGGTCTATCCCCAGACAGAAATTTTAAACATGAGCCATTCATTTATTTCCTTCTGATGCTGGTTATATACATTCACCAAAAATCACTATTATGAATCATAAAATTAGAAATTTAAACTTAATACTACTAGGTAGCTACTAATCATATTATTTCTAGTAAATAATAATGTACTACAAAAAAATCACATATGGTGGTTATTAGCCAAGAGTTTATATTTTATCAGTGCTAGGAGGTTAACTAATATGAGTAAAACTTGAAGAAAGAAGAGAAACACCTACATATTAGGGCAGGCTCTAAAGAGTTACCTTCTAAAGATAACACAGATACTGAGCCAACGATAGGTTTGATTCTTACTATTCCATATGTAGCAGGATTGAGTGAGACTATTCAGAGAGTGTGTAGAGACTTTAACATCAAAACACATTTAAGTCGGGTAAGACACATAAGATCACTTTTTACTAAAGTGTAAGATACTATAGCCATACACACAGAAGCATCCATAGTGTATTATATAGTATAGCAAGTACCCCGCCACATAGTGGCGCTTGATGTAAAATTTTGATGCATTGCAAAGTAAGAATGCAGTAGCACAAGTTATCCTGCTAAATTATCATTCTCTACCATTGGTAAGTTTCCCTCTCCTGCTCTCTTTTTTCTGAACTATCTGAGCTTTTCTTCTATCCCACCACTCCTATCTTCAGCTCTTCTTTTTGAGTCATGGCGCCCCTTTTCCTTTGTCTATCTCTCCTGCATTTCTGTCTGACTTTGGGAAACTTTTGTCTTCTATTTCGCACTTTAACCTTTCTTTTGAAAACTAACCCCCGCGTTTACTCGTCTATTCCACCTGCTTTTTAGTTATAATTAATCGCCTGCCTTTAAACGTACACCACCTTACCTTGCCGATTCCATCCGCTTTTCAGTTGCAATTAATCTCCTTTTACACCTTCTCTTCCGTTCACCTTCCTCGCTAGCCTTATCGCCTTCTCTTTTCTTCCATTTTAAACCTACACCGCCTTATCTCACCGATTCCATCCGCTTTTCAGTTACAATTAATCTCCTTTTACATTCTCTTCGGTACTTTCGCCTTCCTTTTTGATACCTACGCCTTCCATCGTCTCTATAGACCCCTTGCAGTAGGCGTGGTTAATTTTGCGCTCGCGTTGTGGCTGCCACATTGGTGCACAAGTAATGAGATGGCTTCTGGTTCAACTTCAAGCGGCAATAAAAAAAAGCTTTGTTCGTTATTGAAAGATGAGACGGCTAGAAAGAGGTATAAGGAGAAGTTAGAGCTAATAGAACATTTGGACCCCTATGAAACGGATAGAAAGGAGTGGGAGGACAATGTTGATCTATGGCCAAGTGTTACTCATATTCATGTGGGCATGTTTCTCCTCCTTACTCCTAGTGTTTATAGTGGAGATGATCTAATGAATTACAAGAGTATGGAGTCATATAGAAGCTTCCTTTCTGGGTGGGTGAGAGAAATACTTGTGAAAATTGTAACAAATTTGGACGGCTCTAAGAAAGTGATTATGACAGCAAAGGTAATGAATTATCAATTATAATAGAAGCAATGTTTTCATACAATTCTTGTATGTTCTTAGGTGAATCATTCCCAGAGACTCAGTGTAAAGCCTCTAACTCCTTGGGTTATTGCTGAACAAGATGGAAAAATTGTTGCAAGCAATTGTGACTGCATGGCGGGACTTGGGGAAAGTTGTTCTCATGTTGCTGCTTTGCTATGGGCCATTGAAGCAGGAGTACGTATTAGGGACTCCATGACTGTGACTGATAGAAAAGCCTACTGGGTAATGCCTACTGCAGTAAAGGATGTCCCATATTCTAGAGTGAAAGACATTGAGTTTGTAGGAAGAAAGAGAAGTTTGAATGTGATGAAAGCACTTACGCTTCCTACCCCAGCACTTATTGCCACTTTGTCACAGCGGCAATCCAAATCACCCACACCTACACCATCTCGGCGACAATCCAAATCACCCACTCCTGCTTTTGAAAATGCAATTGAAGAAGACATGGACAACTTTTTTTCTATGCTCAATGAATGTGGAAGTAAACCAGTGATCTTATCATTGATTGAACCATACGCATCAAATTTTATACCTAAAGCAGTAAACAGTGATTTGCCCTTATGTCTTTCAACTTTGTACAAGCCGGAATATCTTTCACTGAATTACCATGATTTACTCAAAATTTGTAAAGAATGTGTCATTACAGTATCTGATCATGAAGCTGAAGTTGTCGAAGCCAGCACTAGGCAACAGTCTGGTTCAACTTTATGGTTCAGCATGAGAACTGGACGGGTTACTGCCTCACGATTTAAAGCTGCAGCACACACTAGCCCATCACCCCCTTCCATCAGCCTAGTAATGAGCATTTGCCACCCAGAACTAAACAAATTTAAAACAAGTGCCACCAAATGGGGATGTGACCATGAACGAGTGGCTCAAGAAAAATACATCCACCTGTCAAACCATTCCCACAGTGAATTTCAATTCCAAGAAGCTGGACTATTTCTGAGTACAGAGTATCCATTTGTTGGAGCAACTCCTGATGATTTAGTCCAATGCTTATGTTGCAATAAAGGTATTTGTGAGATTAAGGTAAGTCAAAGTAATTTGTCTGTAAATACAGACACCATAATCCACATTCTTTGAATACAATGTCCATACTGCCAAAGAGATAGTATGCTTGAAGATGCTGCCAAGCAGTCAACATTTTGTTTGGAAGATACTGAGGAAGGATACCATTTGAAGCATAATCACACATACTATTATCAGGTAGTTGGCCCTAAAACAGTACAATTCCGTAATTGACATGATCATTCTATGTGTACTATAGGTGCAATGTCAGTTGTTTTGCACACAGAGAACATACTGTGACTTTGTAGTTTGGACAAAGAAGGATGTTCATATAGAGAGGATATATCCAGACAATGTATTTTGGCTAAATCATATACAGCAAGTCGATCATTTCTTTCAAGTAGGAATACTACCAGAACTTGTAGGAAATTTTATTCCAGACCGTCAGCCATGGATCCATCTCCACCAGTATCCTCATCATCTAAAGCTTCAAGTGAAGCTGCTTGTGAAGAAGTTGCGGCAACTTACAAATATTGTTATTGCCATGAGGACAAAGAAGACGAAATGATAGGGTGCGATAATCCAGAGTGTCTGCATGTATGGTTTCATTTTAGCTGCCTGAAATTATCGTCCAAACCAAAGTCTACACTATGGTATTGTCTAGACTGTGCAAAACTTCCTCAATTTCGAAGAAAGCATTCAAAAACAATAAACGCTATTGCAACTAATGGGACAAGGAAGTGATGAATAACATTATTATTTAGATACTTCTATAGATTTCATTATAAAATTTTCATTACAGATTTGTCATTATCACTTATTAAAAATTTCATTGATATAGCTAAAATTAAGTACACAAAATCATGTATACAGTAGAACCTCCCTTATCCGGACTCCCAAGTTACGGGCCCTCTACCGGGCAGCTGTTATGTACCTTGTGGTTAGGTAAAGTACCCCAACTAGCAAATTTGACAGCTGCTTTTGGATGGGCAGTTCAGCTGGCAGCACTATTATTTTTGAATGCATAATTGTGTAAATTCTGAGATACACGGGCAAATCTGAGATACGGGCACCCCTTGAAACCAAGGTGCCCAGATAAGAGAGGTTCTACTGTAATATCAAATGTCCTTGAGTGATATAAAGTAATAAATACTGGGTAGTCATTCAAATGAAATGACTGGATCGCAAATATTGTTTAGTGCACAACACACATGAACAATTTTGTCTAATAGAGAACAGGAATCATCAGGAGATACAAGAGAGTCAATAGGCTGGGTGTCACTCAAGATGCTATATTTCTTCCTTATGTTTTCGATAACTCGCTCTACATGGATTCGAACATTTGCTATTCGCCTTGTTTGTTCGACCTCTATTCCTGAGAGTTGGGATTTTCCTCTGGTAAATGCTGGCATTTCAAGTTTGGAGCTATAGGTACCCAATGTGTCACGAATGTCAAATCCTCTGTCTGCCAGTATCAGGTCACCAGGAACAAGATTCGTCAGGAAAGAACTGTTCTCAACGATGTGTTTATCACTAGTCCTACCGCCCCAACCACTTGAAATATAACTCACGCTGCCCTGGGGTGTAATTCCAATCAAATATTTCACAGTGTTGTGATGTTTATATTGGGAATAGGTCTGGGCACGTGCAAGGAGATTTGTTGGTCGATCTATGAAGATCTAAAAACAGTCTATGATGACAACGCAATTCGGATAATGTTTTCTAAACACCATAGGCATTGTTTTCCTCAATGCATCTCTGTCAGGCCATTTGATTAAAGGTTTCAACTTGAAATAAAGTACACCAATTACATATTCAAAAATTCTACTTACACTTGATTGATGGATTTGAAATCTATATCCCAAGTCTTGCCCGCTGAGACTCAAGCGAAGTCTCATTAGAGTAAGTAATAGCTGCTGGAATTTGGTGAGAGATGAACGGTCTTTAAGGTAAGGCTCAATATTATGCCAATAATGTCGAAAACAGTTTCATTGACCCAAGTCCAGTATAGTATAATACTTTCCCATCATCTTCTTTGAAAGAATCCTGTGTAAACAAAAGGGACCCATATTCAATCTTAAGATGTCTGATCATTTCAATTTGCTGAGTGTTGTCATGCTTCAGTTGACTCACTTCCTTTTCTAGTCCTTTCATTTTCTTTTCCAGATTTTCTAAATCTTTAGTTGATAATTCTGTTTGTGCTTCAATTCCTGGCACTTCTTCAGATGGCTCTTGATCTTCAATCACTACTGAAGTATTACAATCTGAAGCTAATTCTTGGTGGGTCTTGGAACGCCTTCTCTTTCGTGTTGACCTCTTTTTGGCTCTGTTATACCTCGAAGTAGAACTTGCACACTTTACTTGCTTGTCGTTACTGTAGCCAATATTCAATGTAGGGGCCCAGTCAGGATTTACTTGGTCAAATAATTGAGCAGGAGAGCCTGAAACAAAATGTATGGCACAGATTCGGACATTCGGGTATCTTTCTGGAGTAAGGTCTTTTCTATTGATCTATCCACCTCTGTTGCCTCTCAGAACTGAGCTGTTGGGCTTGAGCTCCTTGATGAGTGATAACGGCAGGTAATCTGAAGAACCTAATGCTCTCTCCTTTATCGCTTCGATTATGGCAGTTGACTACTGCTCAAATTACCATCTCATCAATTTCTGTGAGTTTCCACGCTACCGCACCGTTATGCTTGTGTGCACCAATATGGCGGCGCGTAGGCGAACCCAAGTTCGACCACGCCTACTGCAAGGGGTCTATTGCACCCGCTTTTTAGAAATAACCGGTGTCACGGAAATATGGGTATCCCGTAAAATTGGGTATACCGGCGTACCCATATTTCCGGAAATATTGGTATCCTGCTGTAAATTTGGGTACCGTCGCAGCCGATTGTTGGTAACACTTGTGCGTTCTCCTTCTGGTGTGCTCACACTTACCTTGACCTTACAGGGGTTGGAAAAGAATAGGGAGAGTGTCCTGAGGTGGTGGGCAAAGTTTTTTAAAGTTGATCTAGGCAATTTATACTATACTATATATCGGAGAGGAGTAGCTATCGTTGCTTAGGTGTTTTTTTTTTGTAATAACAGATTATGTTTTTAACATGAGCTTTGAAGCTAACTGCTTAATGAAGATTTCTTTCATGTATGAAGTTGAGTAGTTAACATTAAATGAAGACTCAATCATTTTTAAAAAAATAATTTGTTTACAAAGCAAAACAGGAAATACCAGCTAGCACAAGGCTAATATACAGGATTTCCAGAAGCAGAAGGATAAAAGGAAGTGACTAAAAAGTGTATGATAATAAGACAATACAATGCAACATAATCTGAAAAACAGTTTTTTTAGGGAACTCTTGATGAACGCAGACTCTGAGGGAAGGGATACTATGTGATCGGGGACTCTGGTCCACTCATCAATAACTGCATATTTGAAATAGTGTTTGTGGTGATGAGTTCTTTCAGCGAATACCTACAATAATTTCTGCATTCTCACACACTCATAGGAGTCACTTTCTGTATTATTTAAAATAATAATTTAACATCATTACATTAAAGTATGATCTATTATTTAAGTAAATAGAAACACACTGTAATATTGATACATGAAAATATAGGAAGTATTGAATTATTCCTTCTTTTAGAAACAATCAAACTTGGTAATTTTTAAGATTAAAAAATGTAAAACGTGTAGATGTAGATATAGCTAATAGTTCATTCTTGTCATCTGATGGAGGTGGTATAAGGAAGGTAGGCTGGGGTGGGGAAAGGTGGGTGAGGAACAGTTTACAATTACAAATTAAACAAAGGTATATAAGTTGTTTTTTGCCTCAAGTAGATTCTGCTTCTTTAATTCCATGTTTTTCATTAGTGTCATATCTTTCAACTACTCAACAATAACAATAAACCCTCTCATAGCAAACTCAATGATAATTGGAACTACTATTCTTGTACCGTTTAAAAGTGTACACTTTAAAGATGCCTTCTTTTGAAGCAGAAGTGACATTTGCGTTAAGGATGGCATTGAACTTTGGTTGAATTAAGCTATTGGTTTCTTGAAGTATGCAGCCATTTTTAGTTCATGCAAGAAACCAATGATGGAATACATGATTAATGATCAAGATAGAGGAGAGGTAGTATTGACAGTCACCATAGATTCTGTAGAATTTTTAAGAATCTTTCTAAAATGATCTAAATCAGGAACTGTTAAAGTTGAACAGCTAGTTTGTTTGCATGTGATAAAAAATGATTACAAATTGCAATTCTATAGAGGAAAAAAATATAAGTATTATCTTTACCTCTTATGTTATTAGGTAGAGTCATGTGATCATTATCAGCACCGAAACAAGCTAAAGACATTTGCGGGTACACTATACCTTATTCCAGTCAAATCTAAGTACAATTCCACCAGGTGAGAGTAGATTCAAATCAGCCGGTGCCTCCAAATTCACATAACTATTTCATATTTTTTTTGCTTACTCTTAAAGATAACATTTATCATCATAATATTTCATAAGTAATGTGTGTCAATTTGTTTGCCCTCATATTTTGATTACTGACCAGGGAAAATGAATTATTAATTGATTTTTCAAACTCACCACAGGATTTCTGGTGTTTACACTCAAACATGGGATTCTCATTAATTTTAGAAAAAAAGAAGAAAGACTATTATTTTAGCTAAGCAATGTTATCTAGAAAAAAGAAACTGAGAAAAGCTAACTAACTTGCATAGCCATAGATTTTAATAATATATGACCCTTTTATTTCTTATTACATACGCTCCAACTTTCAAAAAAATGCTTTAAGGACACTACAAGAATTTTCCCCCTCATTGTTAGCTAGAATGTTGAGCAATGTACATCCATGTTTAAATATTAGTGTATATCTCTCAATTTAATAATATAAAATAGCACTATGAAAAAAATATAATTTGTATCAAAACTGTTTTACCACCCTCATCTCAGTTAAAGAAATTTGAATGTGCCAGCAATGCTTAGAAGTTTCAAAATTATGTGAGGAAAGTTCAGGCACTTAGCAAAGATAAAATTTCTGTTCTAAAAATTAAAATGGTAAAATAAATTTAGACTATATCTTAATACTCCCATTTTTAGTGTATATTCATTGGGCATGTTAACCCTCAGTGTGCATAAGTGCAAGCCAATTTGTCAGCCTCTACACATATTGTTGCTTGACACAAAGTATGTTTGCCCTAATTTTGAATATTTTAAGGGCAATAGCTGCATTTATCCTTATTACGTGGTTGTTCACATTACTCTGTATAGTTAGTTGCTCTAAGCTGGAAAAAGATGCTGAGGGTGCCAAAGTTGATCAAGGGATACTAGAATGAGGTGAATGGCTGCCAGATAAGCATATTACTGCTATAGATAGCTAATGAAGGAAAGGTTTCTAAAGAAACAAGATCTACAAGACACCCTTTTCCTACAAAAATTGTAATAATTCATGTCATTGGATATGATTGGCTCAGTGTGTCCAACAAGTTTTGGCCTCCAGGAACTGTGATGTACATGACTGCTCACCTGGCACTAGGTCACTTAGGTGCTGTCATGTGATCGTTGTCAGGTCATAACAAGCTGAAGAAGTCAGTAGGTACACTCCACCCTATTCCAGTCAAACCCAAGTTATTCTACCAAATGGGAATGTATTTAATCACTTCCTGAAACCACAAGGGGTAATAAATATATAGTTACAGTAACAGACTATTTTTTGAAGTGGGCAGAAGCAGCCCCTCTTCCATCGAAGCATGCAGTTGGAATCTCCAAATTCATTTATTCAGTAATTTTTTTTGCTATTCTTTAAATATGTTAGTTAGCTACAGTTGTTGTTTTTTCTTCACATGTAATGTGTCAATTTGCACTCATATTTTGATTACTGACCAGGGAAGGGAATTTATTAATAGATTGTTCAGTGAACTGTACTCCATCACCAAAACTCACCACCGAATTACAAGTGCTTACCACCCTCAGGTAAATCTAAATGCCGTAAGTTGTAATTTAACAGCTGCATTTGTCATAATAAACACAGATTTCAAAATAATTTGCATTATCGGACTCCAAAACATTACCAAACCAAAAAATTGAGTATACTTTAATTTCAGATACATTTTAACAATCATTTTAGTTTCCATATTAAAAATCAATTTTCTTTTTATAGACCAACGGGCTAACTGAGCGCTTTAACTAAGCTCTTTGTCAGTGTTTGGCAAAGCTAAGTAATGAAGAGCAAAGTGATTGGGATGACAAAATTGATTGCGTACTCATGGGGTATCGGGCATCATTTCAAGGTTCAACAAAACATTCACCTTTCTACATGCTTTTCCAGCAAGATATGAGGCTACCTATTGACAGTGATAGCCTCCAAGCAAGTAAGAAAGAAAATGGTGATAAAGAGAAGCTGAATGAGGTCATGGAATCCTTACTTGAATCAAGAAAGAAAGTATTCAATGAAGTTGAGATCAATATAACTTAAGCACAGGAAAAAAACAAAAAAATACCTATGATTGAAAACATGAAGTGGCTACTATAAACATAGGGACAGAGACACTTCTGGAGAATACTGCTCAGAAGCAGAGAAAAGGTGGCACGCTTGAGCCTACATGGCTAGGACCATACATCGTCAATAGATGTATGGGTAAGGGGTTGTATGAGTTGTCAAGGAATGGCAAGATTGTCAAGACTAGGGCCAATTGCACGTCTGAAAATTTACAGAAAAAGAAGCTACAAGAGATGCACTTGCCTTCACAAGATGAAGTAGCCGAAAATCAAATTATACGGAAGTGATATGTCTGATGGAGGAAAGATTGATAGTACTCATGTGCCATTACATGTAGTACAGGAACACCACAAAAAAAAACAAAGATTGGGAATTAAAGAAAAAAATAAAAATTCTCATCCTATCCAGTTGAATGCTAATAATAGTGTTGAATTATGTCATTGTCACCATCACCTACAGATACAAGTTGCAGAGAGAATTCAGAATTGATACAAGAGTCACTAGAATCTAACACATGCCAGAAATAGTCAATGGATTCATTTGGTTTACAAGTATCTGTTTCACCAGTTTCTTCTCAACTAAGGAAATCAGAGTGTACCAGCAAAGACTAGGAGTTTCAAAATTACGTAGTGACATTTCAGGCAATTACCAAAAAAAGTTTAATTTTGAAATTAACTCCATTTATTTCCATACTAGAAAGAATTAAAATGGGAGAAGTAAGTTGGGTAATTTTGATTGGAGAATGAGCAAGACTAACAAGATGCTCTCAGGTCTAGATTATCGAGTTCCATACAGAGAGGGATCTCTCCCCACCCCCCTTGAGCTTGAGTCTTCCCATACACTATCAAAACTGAGCCATTTAGTGCATAGGACCACTTACTTATCAGTATGTAAAGATTGGATCAAAACATTGTAGGTTACAAAAGTGGGTGTGGCTAAGTACACTAAGACTCTCCCTCCCCGACAAAAATCCTGTATACAGTTTGTGATAATGGACTTAGTCTACATAAGCATGTATATATAGGGGTAGTAGCTATGTTGCTTCTCTTTTACATAAATGGACAGGGTTCTAATGATTGACCAGTTCCATTTTTTCTAAAAAATTACTCAATATTATTTTACCTGTAGCGTATATTCAGAGGCATGAGTTAATTTTAGAAGTTACAAAATTATATACTTATACCATTCTAAACTCTCAGTCTGTTTTATTTCTTCATTATGTATTTGGCTGTGGGTGTGCTTTTAATATTTTCCACTAGTGATAATTTGCTCAAACATTAGAGTTCAGTATAGTGAATGCCATAGTCAATTAGTGAGTTGTTAAATTTTTATAACAGTATTCAGTGTATGATAAATACTTCATGACAGGCGATGTAAAGCTATTGAGGTGAAGTAGACTGTGGAGCGAAGCATAATGTAGATACATACATACATATTATGTATACAATTTAGTTGTAGTTTTTATATCAAATTTTAGTTTTAGTTTTGGTTGCTTAAATTGATTATGGCACTTTTATGTTTTATGTTGATTATACATGAGTATTCAATTTATTCAGTCACTTTTTTGTAAAAATTTTTGTATTGTATCTTCAGCACTAACTTAGCTATTTTGTGTTTAAGAGTTTTATTAGTCTCCTGTTTTAATCCCTCTAACATGACATTTATATAGTTTTGAAAACAACAACAAAATAACTCAGTCAGCCGCAGTAAGTTTTTATTAGCCTTATGACAGTCTTAATTGAGCAAGAATACTATGAGTAATTGATCAATAGAGACTAGCAAGTCTTGCCTAATTTAACAATCCTTTAAGTATTCTCACTTGCATGAGTCACAGGCAAAATGTCGATAACACATAATAATTGTTTTAGCTATAGTTATACAACAACAGGCTTAGATAGCTAACTAAAATGTTTTTCATCTCACTGTAATTAATTTTTGTTTTACGTTTAATAATCAAAACAGTGCTAGCATGTACATACCTTCATAAATACATACGTTTAAACGGATACATTTAAACGGATACATACATACATGCATACATAAATAGATTAACAAGTATGCATTCATGCATATCTATTGTAGTGGCAGGAACATGAGTGCCCTAGCTAAAATAACTTCATTTATACTTCATGCAAGAAACTTTGTAAGTTATACTCACTGTATAATGCATAATGTTTTATACTGATTTTCATATTTTTATACTTATAGAAATGTTGAAAAATAGAAGTCATTCAATTACATGTATAACACTATCTCAATTTGAAGAGGTAGTTGAATTTCTCCTTTCTAAGTATTGTTGAAATGACAAGTCAAGCTCGGTAATGATAGGCAATTTGTCAATTATTCCAATGGTAATGTCAATTTTGTCATAAACTGATTTTTTCATACACAATGAATGTCTTGCTGCCAGAAGCCTTGTGTCTCATTATAATGGATTTGTTCAGTGTTAGCAAGAGTGAGGTATTTGTTATTGGATCATTTATTGGGTAAACCACTAATAATTTATTGTTTACTAGGCTAGAAGTATTATATATACTTATGTGCGTAAGAATCAGTGTGTTATACGAAATGTCTCTACAACAACAGGTTTGTTCTGCTCTCTAGCTATGTAAATTTACCAATAGCTACAACTCCGCAGCATCTGCGCTTGGTCCAGAAAGCTGGAGATTATATGAAGACCTAAAGAAGAAGTTTGATGGTAGCTAGCTATGTTAATTCAAAATTTCATTTCCATTCTGTAAACTTACTTTTGTAGCAAAGAAATGTGAAGGAAATGAGGGCAAACAAGTGAAAGTAGCAAAAGTTACACCTCAAGCTACTCCTTTAAAATGTTATTTGCTAGATATTGAATATAATGAATTAAAAGAAGATCACTTTGTAAATAGCATGTATGTAGTGATAATAATATGTATTAAATTATAGAAAAACCTTGTTCTAACACAAGTGACACATTGAATAGTTCCAGTATTGTGTTGAATGACTCACCAGTATTGTGTTGAATGACTCACCAGTATCCAATGATGAATGAAATTATTGGAACAAGCGGCTGGGATTGTTAACAGCTGATCAAGATATGTTAAAAAGAGGAGAATGGCTGACAGATAAGCATATGCTGCAAGTGTGCTGATAAGGGAAGAGTTTCCCAAACAACTTGGTCTACAGGACACCCTTCTCCTACAACGTTTTGACCAATATGAATCAGAAGATTCTCAGTTTGTTCAAATAGTTTATGTCAATGGCAACCATTGGCGGGCGGTTTGTGTCAAACAAGTTCTGTCATGCAGGAACTGTAGACATATACGACTGCTAACCTGGCACTGGATTTTCACCGTCTCTTAAGCGACAGTTTAACCAGTCTGCCATGCGAGCACATTTTGATTTGTGTGTGGATAAAGAGAAAAAATATATTTTTTCAGTATCAACTCGTTGTCGTCGAAAAAACATACACGAAGAGTAGAATCAAGTCCATGGAAATGGTGCTAGTGTTTGTATACTTGTCGCCTACAAAGCTGATACAGAAGGGTCCATTAGTCAAGTGTTCCCAATGTAAAGAATGGTATCATTCAAAATGTGACAACATTGATTTGGAGTTGTATGATGCCAAAAATCTACTGTTGTAGCAGGTGTCTGTAATACATTTTGAACTGAACCATTAATTTTGTAGCTCGTAGGCACGAAACTTGTAAACGTTTGATTTTAATTATTACTACTGGTATTTTTATGTCACTCAGCTAGTTAGCTATATTTTACATTACTACATCAATACATTTATATTGACATTATGTTGAGAGAAACTTGAAAAATATACATTAGATCTTGCTAAGCAATGCTTGTATCCTTATAGGCTATAAGATCATACTTTACATTTTAGTTTTAAAATAGTAATGTCCTTAACATGTCAGTCTGCCTCATTCACCCTCACCCCAACACTATATAATATATTTAGCATTATTAACTTCCATGTAATCTGTTGTATGAATCTGAAATCACTATTAGTGTGTGCTTTCTTATGATATTTTAAGCTTTTGCTCGTGCTATTCCTAGGATTGTTTTCTCTTCGTGTGAACATATCAAATGAAAGTAGTCGTAAAAGTAGCAAATTACGTGAGGTCATTCATTAAAGTTCTCCCTAGCTACTTTGAGCTATTGGTCTTGATCAATTTTTACATTTTTGTATCAACTATTGCTATGACTGTGTATCTAAAATATTCCACTCTACAGTACTTTTAATTTTTCTGCTGGTTATGTCACTTGCTGCTAGCTAGATGTATAAAATTATGAGGATTTTTAAATTTGCACTGGCTATAATGGAATATGCCTACTTATTTGCTACACGTTTAACAACTTAATTGTGGCAAAATAAAGAAATAATTAAGTATGTTCATACTCATGATGAACAGCTTATGAAGTGTAGTTGTTCATCTGTATATTGTTATAGTAACAATATAGCTAAAACATTTTATTTATGCCTTTTATATGATTGAATACACACATTCAGCAAAAGAGTGGTTTGTTTCTATCACTGTCAAACTCCAACACAGTCAGGATTGAACATTAAAAAAACCACATTCTACTTCAGTTCAGACAAAAGGAATGAGAGAGTGAAAGACAAGCTAAGAGCTGAAGGTTTCATTTCAATAAGAGATCAACCTAAACAAGAGAGGGAAAAAATAATGTACAGGGAAAGGGAAAATTGGCTTCTTCACAATTTGCAGAGGAAAGAGGAAACTGGCTTTAAAAAAAAAAAAAAAAGGGCTGCAAAGTTTAAAATTGAATGCATTGTCTAGCAGCCAAAAAAGCTAATTCCACTAAATTAGTTTCCCTTAACAGAATAAATCATAATAGCTACACATAGCTAAGCTTGCTTATAAAATGTCAAGGCAGTGCCATCAAGAAGAACAAACTATATAAATACAAAAATAGCTAATTGAAACTAAGAGCAGCTCACATACTATTTGTGCCATTTAGCACACCTCTAGTAGCAATTGAGATTTTTTTTTGTCAATTACAATCTAATGGTTAATATTGGTACTCTATTAGAAAAAATAAAAGGTAAATTTTTGGGACAATACATAAAGAAATTTGGGTAAAATAAATCATTAATGAGCATAATATTATTGGTAAAAACAAAAGGAACTGCCATAAGCACAATATATAACATAAGTAGCATATTATTTATCTAGCTAGCTAAGCTAGTTTTATTATAAAATTAAAGATAATTTCCCTCATTTTAAGCGCTGTTTGAAGGCTAACTCACTGGTTTAAGCTTTGCCCATTCCTCCTCTGTATAGGTTTGCTCCTAGAAAGTAGCTTTAAAAAAACGCGAGAACGAACATACTACACAGTTTTAGTAAATTAAAGATAATTTCCCTCATTTTAAGCGCTATTAGAAGGCTAACTCACTGGTTTAAGCTCTGCCCATTCCTCCTCTGCTCTGCCACTTCCACCCGCTCGCTCCACTCCTCAGTAACCAGTTCAATAAAATGTGGATACCCATATTTCCGCAGGGATACCCATATTTCCCGTATATATAGGTACGGGGGTACCTAAATTTCTGGAAGTATGGGTATGGGGGCACCCATTTTTTCGTAAATATAGGTACCCGGGACACCCATATTTGGGGATACCCAAATTTACTTGACACTGGGGCTAGTGTGTGGCGAGCAACCGGATCCTATGCCGGCATAGTAGGCCTCAACCACAGTAACAAGCAGGTAACTAGGTCTGCATTCACTGAGCTTGACTTATGATGGACTAACTTTCCCGAAACAACTTACAGTGCATATATATGGGATGACATGGTACAGTTTGTGGTGGTTCTGGATGGGTCATGAATATGATTAGACGATAATGAGTTGATGTAGCACATGTCAGTTTGTTTGCTAAAGACTTCTCCTTCTTCATGTAACTAGACCTGAACAGAGACAGCTTCTGTATAGTAAGGCTAAGGGTCCCCACCCTTGGTGCTTGATTTCACCAGCAATCATAATCAGTACAGATGAGAACCATCCCGAGTAAGTGTGCCATTATGCCCGTAAATGCTGAGATCATTTTACAGTGTATAACAAAGAAATGTATCAAGCTGAGCACACTTATTATATTATGCATGTAGAAATGTAACAAAATAATTATATTGATTTAAATATGCGAAATTTTGAAATCATTAAAATGTTAAACAGTATTATGAGTGCATCAAATATGCAGCTAAAGAGTTCACTTGTGTATGAAGTTAGGTTGAGCACATTACTTTGGATATACAAAATTAATTAATATGAATTGATTAAACAATCATAATAATTACTGTATTAGTAACAAGATGAGTTAATAAGTTTACTGCGTATAATAGATTAACATGTGATACTTTGAACACATAATATTTATTTCATCGGTGATGATAAAGTTTATGAAAGGATTGAGTTAATGAAAATTCAAGTCAAAAATTGTATAACCAGAGTAACACTGATGTCTCAGATTTGTTGAATGTCTGTATTTAGTCATGACAGTCTGCTCTGCTGACAATGCATCATCGGAGCCCCAATCAGAATCATAAACTCTAATTTTGATGCTCTTCCAAGCTCCATAACCAAAGTCCAGTACTTGATTCCACTCAGGGTTATGATTGCCACCTACAGATCTACTGTTCTTTCTCTTTGTCTTTCCAAAAACATCAACTGCCACAAATTCCATGTATGGATCACTGTCATTCCACAAGCCATCACTGTCAGGGAGGTTGCGACCATAACGTGCCGTAAGTCTCAAATTTCCAGCTAAGTGCTGGCATGTTGTGCCTAAGAATCCTCTACGGCACTTGCACAGATAGCCAGTGCATTTGTCGACACAGGAGCCTCCACTGCGGCATGGATTTGGTGAACAATCATCCCTGTCAATTTTCAGTGCATAATCAAATACAAAATAACCTCTGTCGTATGCTTCTCTTCTGTGGTAATAATAGTAACCTGTGTTTAGTTGGATCCAGTGTTTGTCTGACATCAAATCAGAACTTCTACCATCATTATCTTTAACTTGAAGTGTCATCAAACTCCAACGATTGCACCCATAATCAATAATTTCATTCCAAGTGGGATGCGTGGTACCTGATACAATATTTGATCTCCTCCTATCAGGCTCCGTGACAACATTGTAACCCTCAACCTGGACATACGGATCGGGCTTGTTCCAAATAGGATCCGTGTCTCGAAGATGTCTAGCAAAGCGAATATTCACAGTGAGTCTTGCAATTTCTCTCGTATTAGTATACAAATAATAATCAAATATAATATATCCTGCACATGCTTGGTTTTCGCAATGCTTTACACTTCGATGATTCCCAGGTGACACTTGAATGGTCTCAGACATCGTCAGCTGGTCGTCTTTGCCCCAATCTTCATCCCAAGAACTAATTCTGAAAAACTGCCAGTTACGTTCACCTAAAACTACAACTTCATTCCACACTGGATTTCTTGTGCCTCCTGCAACAGGTGTCTTGAAAGGGTAGCTGCTCCCTTGGGAATCGATTGCCTTCAGCGACACATAAGGATCTGGGTTGTTCAACCATCCATCTGTATCTCGCATGGAAATACCATATCTTATGACTATAATCAATAATCCTCTTATTCCAGGCTGGGGGCACGAGTACAAGCGATTCGTTTGGACAATATCTTCACGACTGAGCGTGCTCGCTTTTCCCAGAATAGGACTTCCCTGACTGACATACACTGTTGGGTTTCTCACTGACATAGTAATGCAGCCTTTCCCCCTGCAGTTGGATTTAGAAAATGCTTGTTCAGGATAATGCATGATAGAGCTATAATCATATTCTGAACCTTGATAGTCAATGCTGTAATCTTTCCTTTTCAAAAATTGGTAAAATCCTGAAGATTTTCTCTCAATATTATTCCAATGGACTGTAACATAACTGTCCCTGTCTGGTCGACTTTGCTCATGCCAGAAGCCAATGGCATGTGCAATTTCATGCAGTATTACAGGAACAGTATAGCAGCGTGGAGATCCCAAGTTAATAATTTGTCTACCATTTCGTCTTCCAATAAAAGTGGAATAGCAGCCTTTAGCCTTTTTGGTAAATTTAACATAGTTTCTCGCTCCATTGACTGTTCTAAATCGCAAACATGTGTTCGTTTCAAATACCTTCATTGCAGTTGAGATATTCATTGCAGCCTCAGCTGGCATATTCCGTGAAATTTTATATGGTACTATTGCATTCTCCCACAGACGAATCTTGCTTCCAGCTGCTCGCTTATTAAACCTCTCATTTGACCTCTTGCTTCTAGCATTATTTGAAATGTTGAGCAAAATTTCATCTCCTCCAGGTATATCCTTGAAATTGTAATAATCCATAATCAATTTTTCAGGAATTTTAAGATCACCTTCAAACATATCCTCATTCCACATTGTCAAATTAATGTCAACTGCCGCCGTGCCATTGCTGATGGTATTCTGGTCTGGTGCCACAGCAAGTAAATGACTGATGAATAAAAACAATCCTACAGCTGCAAATATTTACCAAATAATATAAACAATAATGGAATTTTCACTCTGCTAATATTAGTACTCTTTTTACTTACCAGAGTTCAGCGAAAATTTCATTATTGACAGAGGAGCTTGATGTCTTCAATATTTTGTTCGTGAGTTAATTTATAGTAAAACTCATAGTATACTCATTGTACTGAAATTTCATGAGTGATATGTACTTAAAAGGGAATGTTTTGAGCAAAAAAGTAATAACTGCATTTCCCGTTGTTGATGCTATAGCACGGAGACCACCTTGGGAGTGACGATATGCTGGTTAATGAAGCAAGACATTAAGACATCATGTTAATAACATGACAAATTGTACACTGCCATCTTTGAAGAACAACTTGTTCAAAGTCTTCCATAAATGAGATTGTTTTTCTTGCAGTAATAATGTATTAAGTACTTACTTCAAGAAAAACAATAACATGTTTGATAGTGATTTAAGTTAAACACACAACTTTTACTTAATCACCATAACAAAATCTGTAAAAACTGCTGATAGAGTCGACAAGTAATTGACAAGAAAGTTAGTTTTCAATGAACTATTTTAGCCCTTTATGTCATGTCCCATGACAGAAATGCACGCCCTTAATTTTCCCAGTAATAATGACCAAATATATACACACTGATAAACATGTTATTGTTTTTCTTGAAGTAAGTGCTTAATACATTATTACTGCAAGAAAAACAATCTCATTTATGGAAGACTTTGAACAAGTTGTTCTTCAAAGATGGCAGTGTACAATTTGTCATGTTATTAACATGATGTCTTAATGTCTTGCTTCATTAACCAGCATATCGTCACTCCCAAGGTGGTCTCCGTGCTATAGCATCAACAACGGGAAATGCAGTTATTACTTTTTTGTTCAAAACATTCCCTTTTAAGTACATATCACTCATGAAATTTCAGTACAATGAGTATACTATGAGTTTTACTATAAATTAACTCACGAACAAAATATTGAAGACATCAAGCTCCTCTGTCAATAATGAAATTTTCGCTGAACTCTGGTAAGTAAAAAGAGTACTAATATTAGCAGAGTGAAAATTCCATTATTGTTTATATTATTTGGTAAATATTTGCAGCTGTAGGATTGTTTTTATTCATCAGTCATTTACTTGCTGTGGCACCAGACCAGAATACCATCAGCAATGGCACGGCGGCAGTTGACATTAATTTGACAATGTGGAATGAGGATATGTTTGAAGGTGATCTTAAAATTCCTGAAAAATTGATTATGGATTATTACAATTTCAAGGATATACCTGGAGGAGATGAAATTTTGCTCAACATTTCAAATAATGCTAGAAGCAAGAGGTCAAATGAGAGGTTTAATAAGCGAGCAGCTGGAAGCAAGATTCGTCTGTGGGAGAATGCAATAGTACCATATAAAATTTCACGGAATATGCCAGCTGAGGCTGCAATGAATATCTCAACTGCAATGAAGGTATTTGAAACGAACACATGTTTGCGATTTAGAACAGTCAATGGAGCGAGAAACTATGTTAAATTTACCAAAAAGGATAAAGGCTGCTATTCCACTTTTATTGGAAGACGAAATGGTAGACAAATTATTAACTTGGGATCTCCATCTCCAGGCTGCTATACTGTTCCTGTAATACTGCATGAAATTGCACATGCCATTGGCTTCTGGCATGAGCAAAGTCGACCAGACAGGGACAGTTATGTTACAGTCCATTGGAATAATATTGAGAGAAAATCTTCAGGATTTTACCAATTTTTGAAAAGGAAAGATTACAGCATTGACTATCAAGGTTCAGAATATGATTATAGCTCTATCATGCATTATCCTGAACAAGCATTTTCTAAATCCAACTGCAGGGGGAAAGGCTGCATTACTATGTCAGTGAGAAACCCAACAGTGTATGTCAGTCAGGGAAGTCCTATTCTGGGAAAAGCGAGCACGCTCAGTCGTGAAGATATTGTCCAAACGAATCGCTTGTACTCGTGCCCCCAGCCTGGAATAAGAGGATTATTGATTATAGTCATAAGATATGGTATTTCCATGCGAGATACAGATGGATGGTTGAACAACCCAGATCCTTATGTGTCGCTGAAGGCAATCGATTCCCAAGGGAGCAGCTACCCTTTCAAGACACCTGTTGCAGGAGGCACAAGAAATCCAGTGTGGAATGAAGTTGTAGTTTTAGGTGAACGTAACTGGCAGTTTTTCAGAATTAGTTCTTGGGATGAAGATTGGGGCAAAGACGACCAGCTGACGATGTCTGAGACCATTCAAGTGTCACCTGGGAATCATCGAAGTGTAAAGCATTGCGAAAACCAAGCATGTGCAGGATATATTATATTTGATTATTATTTGTATACTAATACGAGAGAAATTGCAAGACTCACTGTGAATATTCGCTTTGCTAGACATCTTCGAGACACGGATCCTATTTGGAACAAGCCCGATCCGTATGTCCAGGTTGAGGGTTACAATGTTGTCACGGAGCCTGATAGGAGGAGATCAAATATTGTATCAGGTACCACGCATCCCACTTGGAATGAAATTATTGATTATGGGTGCAATCGTTGGAGTTTGATGACACTTCAAGTTAAAGATAATGATGGTAGAAGTTCTGATTTGATGTCAGACAAACACTGGATCCAACTAAACACAGGTTACTATTATTACCACAGAAGAGAAGCATACGACAGAGGTTATTTTGTATTTGATTATGCACTGAAAATTGACAGGGATGATTGTTCACCAAATCCATGCCGCAGTGGAGGCTCCTGTGTCGACAAATGCACTGGCTATCTGTGCAAGTGCCGTAGAGGATTCTTAGGCACAACATGCCAGCACTTAGCTGGAAATTTGAGACTTACGGCACGTTATGGTCGCAACCTCCCTGACAGTGATGGCTTGTGGAATGACAGTGATCCATACATGGAATTTGTGGCAGTTGATGTTTTTGGAAAGACAAAGAGAAAGAACAGTAGATCTGTAGGTGGCAATCATAACCCTGAGTGGAATCAAGTACTGGACTTTGGTTATGGAGCTTGGAAGAGCATCAAAATTAGAGTTTATGATTCTGATTGGGGCTCCGATGATGCATTGTCAGCAGAGCAGACTGTCAAAGTGACTAAATACAGACATTCAACAAATCTGAGACATCAGTGTTACTCTGGTTATACGATTTTTGACTTGAATTTTCATTAACTCAATCCTTTCATAAACTTTATCATCACCGATGAAATAAATATTATGTGTTCAAAGTATCACATGTTAATCTATTATACGCAGTAAACTTATTAACTCATCTTGTTACTAATACAGTAATTATTATGATTGTTTAATCAATTCATATTAATTAATTTTGTATATCCAAAGTAATGTGCTCAACCTAACTTCATACACAAGTGAACTCTTTAGCTGCATATTTGATGCACTCATAATACTGTTTAACATTTTAATGATTTCAAAATTTCGCATATTTAAATCAATATAATTATTTTGTTACATTTCTACATGCATAATATAATAAGTGTGCTCAGCTTGATACATTTCTTTGTTATACACTGTAAAATGATCTCAGCATTTACGGGCATAATGGCACACTTACTCGGGATGGTTCTCATCTGTACTGATTATGATTGCTGGTGAAATCAAGCACCAAGGGTGGGGACCCTTAGCCTTACTATACAGAAGCTGTCTCTGTTCAGGTCTAGTTACATGAAGAAGGAGAAGTCTTTAGCAAACAAACTGACATGTGCTACATCAACTCATTATCGTCTAATCATATTCATGACCCATCCAGAACCACCACAAACTGTACCATGTCATCCCATATATATGCACTGTAAGTTGTTTCGGGAAAGTTAGTCCATCATAAGTCAAGCTCAGTGAATGCAGACCTAGTTACCTGCTTGTTACTGTGGTTGAGGCCTACTATGCCGGCATAGGATCCGGTTGCTCGCCACACACTAGCCCCAGTGTCAAGTAAATTTGGGTATCCCCAAATATGGGTGTCCCGGGTACCTATATTTACGAAAAAATGGGTGCCCCCATACCCATACTTCCAGAAATTTAGGTACCCCCGTACCTATATATACGGGAAATATGGGTATCCCTGCGGAAATATGGGTATCCACATTTTATTGAACTGGTTACTGAGGAGTGGAGCGAGCGGGTGGAAGTGGCAGAGCAGAGGAGGAATGGGCAGAGCTTAAACCAGTGAGTTAGCCTTCTAATAGCGCTTAAAATGAGGGAAATTATCTTTAATTTACTAAAACTGTGTAGTATGTTCGTTCTCGCGTTTTTTTAAAGCTACTTTCTAGGAGCAAACCTATACAGAGGAGGAATGGGCAAAGCTTAAACCAGTGAGTTAGCCTTCAAACAGCGCTTAAAATGAGGGAAATTATCTTTAATTTTATAATAAAACTAGCTTAGCTAGCTAGATAAATAATATGCTACTTATGTTATATATTGTGCTTATGGCAGTTCCTTTTGTTTTTACCAATAATATTATGCTCATTAATGATTTATTTTACCCAAATTTCTTTATGTATTGTCCCAAAAATTTACCTTTTATTTTTTCTAATAGAGTACCAATATTAACCATTAGATTGTAATTGACAAAAAAAAATCTCAATTGCTACTAGAGGTGTGCTAAATGGCACAAATAGTATGTGAGCTGCTCTTAGTTTCAATTAGCTATTTTTGTATTTATATAGTTTGTTCTTCTTGATGGCACTGCCTTGACATTTTATAAGCAAGCTTAGCTATGTGTAGCTATTATGATTTATTCTGTTAAGGGAAACTAATTTAGTGGAATTAGCTTTTTTGGCTGCTAGACAATGCATTCAATTTTAAACTTTGCAGCCCTTTTTTTTTTTTTTTTAAAGCCAGTTTCCTCTTTCCTCTGCAAATTGTGAAGAAGCCAATTTTCCCTTTCCCTGTACATTATTTTTTCCCTCTCTTGTTTAGGTTGATCTCTTATTGAAATGAAACCTTCAGCTCTTAGCTTGTCTTTCACTCTCTCATTCCTTTTGTCTGAACTGAAGTAGAATGTGGTTTTTTTAATGTTCAATCCTGACTGTGTTGGAGTTTGACAGTGATAGAAACAAACCACTCTTTTGCTGAATGTGTGTATTCAATCATATAAAAGGCATAAATAAAATGTTTTAGCTATATTGTTACTATAACAATATACAGATGAACAACTACACTTCATAAGCTGTTCATCATGAGTATGAACATACTTAATTATTTCTTTATTTTGCCACAATTAAGTTGTTAAACGTGTAGCAAATAAGTAGGCATATTCCATTATAGCCAGTGTAAATTTAAAAATCCTCATAATTTTATACATCTAGCTAGCAGCAAGTGACATAACCAGCAGAAAAATTAAAAGTACTGTAGAGTGGAATATTTTAGATACACAGTCATAGCAATAGTTGATACAAAAATGTAAAAATTGATCAAGACCAATAGCTCAAAGTAGCTAGGGAGAACTTTAATGAATGACCTCACGTAATTTGCTACTTTTACGACTACTTTCATTTGATATGTTCACACGAAGAGAAAACAGTCCTAGGAATAGCACAGCAAAAGCTTAAAATATCATAAGAAAGCACACACTAATAGTGATTTCAGATTCATACAACAGATTACATGGAAGTTAATAATGCTATATATATGATATAGTGTTGGGGTGAGGGTGAATGAGGCAGACTGACATGTTAAGGACATTACTATTTTAAAACTAAAATGTAAAGTATGATCTTATAGCCTATAAGGATACAAGCATTGCTTAGCAAGATCTAAGTTTCTCTCAACATAATGTCAATATAAATGTATTGATGTAGTAATGTAAAATATAGCTAACTAGCTGAGTGACATAAAAATACCAGTAGTAATAATTAAAATCAAACGTTTACAAGTTTCGTGCCTACGAGCTACAAAATTAATGGTTCAGTTCAAAATGTATTACAGACACCTGCTACAACAGTAGTTTTTGGCATCATACAACTCCAAATTGATGTCACATTTTGAATGATACCATTCTTTACATTGGGAACACTTGACTAATGGACCCTTCTGTATACAAACACTGGCACCATTTCCATGGACTTGATTCTACTCTTCGTGTTGTTTTTTTCGACGACAACGAGTTGACACTGAAAACATATATTTTTTCTCTTTATCCACACACAAATCAAAATGTGCTCGCATGGCAGACTGGTTAAACTGTCGCTTAAGAGACGGTGAAAATCCAGTGCCAGGTGAGCAGTCGTATATGTCTACAATTCCTGCAGGACAGAACTTGTTTGACACAAACCGCCAATGGTTGCCATTGAAATAAACTATTTGAACAAACTGAGAATCTTCTGATTCATATTGGTCAAAACGTTGTAGGAGAAGGGTGTCCTGTAGACCAAGTTGTTTGGGAAACTCTTCCTTTATCAGCACACTTGCAGCATATGCTTATCTGTCAGCCATTCTCCTCTTTTTAACATATCTTGATCAGCTGTTAACAATCCCAGCCGCTTGTTCCAATAATTTCATTCATCATTGGATACTGGTGAGTCATTCAACACAATACTGGTGAGTCATTCAACACAATACTGGAATTATTCAATGTGTCACTTGTGTTAGAACAAGGTTTTTCTATAATTTAATACATATTATTATCACTACATACATGCTATTATACAAAGTGATCTTCTTTTAATTCATTTTATTCAATATCTAGCAAACAACATTTTAAAGGAGTAGCTTGAGGTGTAACT